>Ga0316205_10000508_pt1 | contig 70653 bp, 61 predicted proteins | sample 3monthpyrite_MG_FD_204941 | JGI IMG/M metagenome (GOLD analysis project Ga0316205, IMG submission 204941) | Microbial mat bacterial communities from mineral coupon in-situ incubated in ocean water Damariscotta River, Maine, United States -... | ecosystem: Environmental > Aquatic > Marine >...
ATTATAATAGAATAGATAGACCTTATAATAGAACAGGCAGACCTCACTATCTGATTCAGGTATTATTTGACTGATACCCTTGTGTCGGAGTATCGAATGGTTGAATTGTGTAAGTTCGACAGGCGCTAGCCACTTTTCTAAATGGATAATTTATGACATTAATTAGCTTATTACTTGTATTGGCGCTGGAGTTTCATTTCAAACTAGGCAGCGAGTATCGTGATTTCACCTGGTTTGGCAAGGCCAGAGATTATTTAACCAGTCTTTTTGCCGAGAAGGATTTTTTTGATTCATGGGGTGGCGTGGCTATCATTTTATTGACTCCAGTACTCATTTTATATGTGTTCGTGAGTCTGTTTGACGGATCTTTGTATTGGTTAATCCTAGCCTTGGTATCTATTGTTATACTATTTTTATGTCTTGGTCCTAAATCGTTGGAAGATTCTTTTAAAACCTATTTTGAGTCCATGCAGCGTAACGATTTAGAGGCGGCATTCTTGCACTTAGGCCAGATACAGCAAGGTAGTGAGAGTGAAGATGTTCCTGAAAATGATGAATTGGTGAGAGCTGCAACAAGAACAATTTTGATTGAGAGCCAAAAGCGTTATTTTGGAGTTATTGCATGGTTTATATTTTTTGGGCCTCTTGGCGCTTTATTTTATCGATTAGCGCATCTCTATCGAGATCATTGTGGAACACAAGAGTTTGATGAGCATCTTCCTTTAATGAATCGACTAGTCCATTGGATAGAATGGCTACCAACGCGTTTGACAAGCCTGGCATTCTTATTGACTGGTGATTTTGTCAATGGTTTTTACCGGATAAAAGATTATTTGTCAGATGCGGATGCTGATAATAATCAACTAATATCTGATACAGGTATCGCCGCGCTCGGTTTGGAAATGGGTGTCAGTGATGGTGATGTGGAAGAAAATCATCGAACAATCTCTATGGTTCGACGAACAGTCATTATTTATATTGTTGCTGCTGCTCTAATGGCAACGATTGCCTAAGTTAGTTTAGCTCCCATGCACCTGCGTGGGAGTCATATCACCGCCATTGCCCCTTCCTTCGTTAATACAGTGTCTCAAATGTAAACATCCCTAAATCTAACCTATCAACACTCGGCTGTTCTTGAGACTTATATCAATAGCTATGCTAACTAAAGTAGATGGTACTCTACGTGTAAATGTAACGGTAATTAGCATTGCGATTTTGGATCTTTCAGGCAGAATAATCTTAAAATTCACGAATGCAATTATGGTTAGCATGCCTAAATATTGTAAAGTCGACAATGAAATGTTATTGTCCTTGCAGTCAAAAATACTAACAACCAAATCAGCAAGCTAGAATAGACGCTAACTCACTGTATTTAATGATTAAATATATATTTGTTAGACTAAAAGTTAAACAAAATAGCACAACTGAGATTAGCTGCTATACTTTTAGGTTAAGTAAGTCGCTTGTCCGATAAAAAGTCTTAATAGAAGAGAATGACTATGTCAGAACATACTAACCCGGAAAATCCCAATCAAGATATCGACCCCATAGAAACTCAAGAATGGTTAGAAGCGTTAGAAGCAGTGCTCGAAGAGGAGGGGACTGACAGAGCCCATTATCTGCTGGAAAAACTGATCGACATGGCCCGACGTTCCGGCGCTCATTTACCCTATAAAGCAACCACGGCTTACTTAAATACTATTCCGACTTCTAAAGAAGCGCGTATTCCTGGTGATTTAGCAATGGAGCAACGATTGCGCTCTATTATTCGTTGGAATGCGATTGCTTTAGTGTTGCAGGCGAGCAAGAAAGACAAAGAGTTGGGCGGGCATTTGTCAAGTTTTGCCTCTTCGGCAACTTTATATGACGTTGGATTTAATCATTTTTTCAAGGCGACTAACGCCGATCAAGAAGGTGATTTAATCTATTTTCAGGGACATTCTTCTCCTGGGATTTATGCCAGAGCATTTTTAGAGGGGCGCATTTCTGAAGATCAAATGAAAAATTTCCGTCAGGAAGTGGATGGTGAGGGATTATCTTCTTACCCACATCCATGGTTAATGCCTGACTTCTGGCAATTTCCAACGGTTTCAATGGGGCTTGGTCCAATTCAAGCAATCTATCAAGCGCGGTTTTTAAAGTATTTGAATGATCGTGAAATGTCGAATACATCGAAAAGAAAAGTCTGGGCATTTTTAGGTGACGGTGAAACTGATGAGCCAGAATCACTCGGCGCTATATCCTTGGCTGGTAGAGAAAATCTCGACAATCTGGTTTTCGTTATCAATTGTAATTTACAACGGCTAGACGGTCCGGTCAGAGGCAATGGCAAGATCATTCAGGAGCTTGAGGGGGTTTTTCGCGGCGCTGGTTGGAATGTCATCAAAGTCATTTGGGGTCAATATTGGGATCCGTTATTAGCCAGAGATGTTGACGGCAAGTTACTTAAAATTATGGAAGAAACCGTGGATGGCGAGTATCAAAACTATAAATCCAAAGGCGGTAAATTTACCCGGGATAATTTCTTTGGTAAAGATCCGGCATTGCTGGAAATGGTCGCCAATATGTCCGATGCAGATGTGTGGCGTTTAAACCGCGGTGGTCACGATCCAACTAAAGTTTATGCCGCTTATCATTCAGCGGTCCAACACAAAGGCCAACCAACCGTCATTCTCGCAAAAACCGTAAAAGGCTACGGTATGGGCGAAAGTGGTGAAGGTAAAAACATTTCCCATCAAGTCAAAAAGATGAATCTGGATGCACTCAAGCATTTCAGGAATCGTTTTAATGTACCTATAGAAGATAAAGATTTAGAAAATACGCCTTTCTATCATCCGGGAGAGGACAGTCCAGAAATAAAATATATGCGGGAGCGTCGAGGCGCGCTAGGCGGCTATTTGCCAGCAAGACGCAAACAATCAGACAGTCTGGCTATTCCGCCAATTAAAACCTTTGAATCGATCACTAAGGGCTCAAATGGTAGAGAGATTTCTACTACCATGGCGTTTGTTAGAGTGCTCAATGTGTTACTTAAAGATAAAGCATTGGCGCCTCATATTGTGCCAATTATTCCCGACGAAGCACGGACTTTCGGTATGGAAGGCATGTTCCGACAGATCGGTATTTATTCCTCGGTTGGTCAATTGTATGAACCGGTTGATTCTGATCAATTGATGTATTACCGCGAAGATAAAAAAGGTCAGATATTAGAAGAAGGTATTAACGAAGCCGGTGCGATGTCGTCCTGGATGGCTGCGGCAACCAGTTATTCCAGTAATAATTTGCCGATGATCCCATTTTATATATTTTATTCAATGTTCGGATTTCAGAGAATTGGTGATTTGGCATGGGCCGCTGGCGATATGCAGGCGAGAGGTTTCTTGATAGGTGCAACCTACGGACGTACCACATTAAATGGTGAGGGTCTGCAACATCAAGATGGCCACAGCCATCTGGTGGCTTCCACCATACCTAATTGTGTCAGTTATGATCCGACCTTTAGTTACGAAGTGGCGGTCATTGTTCGCGAAGGGATGCGCCGTATGTATCAGGAGCAGGAAAATGTTTTCTATTACGTAACCACTTTAAATGAAAATTATGCTCATCCCGAAATGCCAAAGAATTGCGAAGAGGGCATTATCAGTGGAATGTATCTATTTCAACCGGCAAAAGCCAGCAAATCTAAAAAGAAGCCTGTCTCCGTCCAACTGCTAGGCTGTGGTTCGATATTAAACGAGGTGATCGCTGCTGCAGAGCTTTTGGAAAAAGACTTTAAAGTCGTTTCGGATATTTGGAGTGTCACCAGTTTTAACGAGTTGGCAAGAGACGGACAGAATGCAGATCGCGCTAATATGCTTAACCCGGAAGCTAAAGTAAAACAAAGTTATGTGGCAAGTTGCCTGACAGGACATGAAGGACCGGTCATCGCTTCGACCGATTCTGTTAAGGCTTACGCGGAGCAAATACGCGGTTATGTACCCGGATCTTATACGGTGCTTGGAACCGATGGTTTTGGTCGTAGCGATAGTCGAGAGAATTTACGCCGATTCTTTGAAATTGACCGTTATTTTGTGGCACTCGCGGCGCTTAAAGCGTTGGCTGACGAAGGAAAAATAACTGCCAAGCAAGTGAGTAAAGCGATCAAACTTTACAATATCGACATCAATAAACCCAACCCGTTATTTAGTTAGGCTGGGTGCAACTGTTCAGCTTACCTCTAAAATTCGCCATTTCTGCGTTCGAAAATGGTCACATAGACGAGTATGCTCACATTTTCTGCCTTAAACTGACGAATTTTAGAGGCAACCTGAATAGTTACAGGATAAATAAACAACCAGTGGAATAGATATAAGCTGGGGAGAATATAATGACTGATTTAATACAAGTAAAAGTGCCTGATATTGGTGATGCCGATGGTGCCGATATCATCGAAGTGTTAGTGGCGGTTGGTGATAAAATCGAAAAAGAAACCCCATTGATTGTGCTTGAAACAGATAAAGCGACAATGGAAGTGCCATCAAGTCATGCCGGGGTTGTTAAAAGTATTTCTGCAGCGGTTGGTGAACAGGTCTCAAATGGCGATTTGATTTTAGAGTTATCTTCTGATGTAGAGGCCGAAGAACCCGCTGGAAACGTTATTGCTGAAGAGTCACAACAACAACCTCAGACGACTGTTGAAAATAAAGACGATTCTGGAAAAAACAATGATGCTCAAAGCAAACCAGTCGAAAGCCAGCCTGAAGCGGTACAAGCAGAAACCATTGATATTGTAGTTCCCGATATCGGTGATGCCAGCGATGTTGATGTCATCGAAGTTTTGATTACTGAAAACCAAATGGTCGATAAAGAACAGGGCTTAATCGTACTTGAGACGGATAAAGCCACCATGGAAGTGCCCAGTTCCATTGCTGGAAAAGTGGTACAAGTTCTGGTTAAAGTCGGCGACAAGGTTTCACAAGGAGACGTGATTGGACAGTTGGCAACCAATGTTGAAAGCGACGTAAAAGCTGCTCCTAAGGGACCGACAGAACCCACTCATACTTCGCCGGAAACGCGCACTGACAATGTTGCTCTTGCGAACGCTGTTAGTAAAGGAGCGCCGGTACCCGATCACCCGCATATGAAGAAAAAACGTTCTGACGGCGTTGTTCATGCGAGCCCTTCGGTTAGACGATTTGCTCGAGAACTAGGGGCGGATCTTTCTAAAGTTAGTGGATCAGGTATCAAATCCAGAATTATGAAAGAAGATGTGCAAAAATTTATCAAATTTGAGCTCTCCAGGCCTAAAGCGACAGCAACCACTGGCGCGTTATCAATGCCAGAAATGCCAAAAGTAGACCATGCCAAATGGGGTGAGGTTGAGAGCCAGGCTTTAACTCGTATCCAAAAAATAAGTAGCGTTAATTTACATCGTAACTGGATTTCCATTCCGCATGTCACTCAACATGAAGATGCTGATATCACAGAACTGGATGCGTTTAGGAAAGCCATGAAAGAGGAAGCGATGAAGGCCGGTACACGATTAACGCCTCTGGCTTTCATTATGAAGGGGCTAGTGCACACCCTTAAAGCCTTCCCCAAATTTAATGCTAGTCTGGACAATGATGGCGAGAGCTTAATTTTAAAGCACTATTATCATATTGGCGTGGCAGTAGAAACACCGGATGGCCTAACAGTACCGGTCATTCGGGACGTTGATCAAAAAGGTATTTACCAACTGGCGGACGAACTTGGCGAAATCAGCGCAAAAGCCAGAGAAAAGAAATTGGGCGCAAATGATATGCAGGGTAGTAGTTTCACTATTTCCTCTTTAGGGGGGATCGGTGGCACGGCTTTTTCACCTATTGTAAAATGGCCAGATGTAGCTATTTTGGGTCTTTCACGAAATAAAATGCAGCCCGTGTGGAATGGAAAAGAGTTTGAGCCTCGACTTATGTTGCCAATGTCTTTATCCTACGACCACCGAGTGATTGATGGCGCAGATGCGGCAAGATTTGTAGTGCATTTGGCGGCCACCTTGAAGGATATACGTAGAGTTTTGTTGAAATAAAACAAAGATCTTATCTACCACTGAGGCACAGATATCACAGAGTTTTTAGTTCAGAAATGGTTTCGTATTATTTTTCTCTCTGTGTTCTCTGTGCCTCTGTGGTGAAATCTGGATTTTTTAAAGGTAAAAAACATGAGCAATAGTATGCAAGCACAAGTTTTAGTTATTGGCGCCGGCCCTGGCGGATATACCGCTGCGTTTAGAGCTGCCGATTTAGGCTTAGATGTGGTTTTGGTTGAAAAGCATTCAACGTTAGGTGGCGTGTGCTTAAACGTGGGTTGTATCCCATCAAAAGCATTGTTGCACTCAGCCAAAGTGATTGATGAAGCAAAAAGCATGGAAAAACATGGCGTTTCTTTTGGCGAACCGAGCATCGATATCGATAAAATTCGAAGCTATAAAGATGGCGTAGTGGGTCAACTTACCAAAGGTTTAGCTGGTATGGCTAAAATGCGCAAAGTTAAAGTAATGCAGGGAACAGCATCGTTTACTTCTTCGAGTTCCGTCGACGTTAAAACGGCAGATGGCGCTCAAAAAGTTAATTTTGAAAATTGCATTATTGCTGCTGGTTCCAGAGTGGTTCAACTACCATTTCTTCCGAACGATGAGCGCATCATGGATTCTACTGGCGCGCTGGAATTAAAAGATGTTCCGAAGAAAATGTTAGTCATAGGTGGCGGAATCATCGGTCTGGAAATGGCAACCGTGTATCGTGCTCTTGGCGCAGGTATTTCAATTGTTGAAATGTTTGATCAGTTGATTCCTGCCGCCGACAAAGATGTGGTTAAAGTCCTGCATCGATACGTCAAAAAACAATATGACAGCATAATGCTCGAAACTAGCGTCACGAAAGTTGAAGCCAAAGAAGACGGCTTGTGGGTGACGTTTGAAGGTAAAAAAGCGCCAAAAGAACCTCAACGTTATGATCGCATTTTATCCGCTGTGGGTCGTAGACCTAATGCCGACCGATTGAATCTGGAGGCGGCAGGCGTAAAAGTAGATGAACGAGGGTTTATTTCAGTCGATAAGCAATTAAAAACCAATGTTGCCAATATTTATGCAATCGGCGATCTAGTCGGTCAACCAATGTTAGCCCACAAGGCGACTCATGAAGCGCACGTGGCTGCAGAAGTTATTGCCGGTAAAAAACATGCTTTTGAACCTCAATGTATCCCCAGTGTGGCTTATACCGATCCAGAACTCGCCTGGGTAGGACTAACAGAAAAAGAAGCTGAGGCTAAAGGGATCGAGTTTTCTGTTGGAACTTTTCCCTGGGCCGCCAGTGGGCGAGCGATTGGGATAGGCAGAACTGAAGGATTTAGTAAAACATTGTATGACAAGAACCATCGTATCATTGGCGCGGCGGCAGTTGGCGTTAATGCCGGTGAATTAATAGCTGAAATGGGGTTAGCGATTGAGATGGGCTGTGAAGCAGAAGATATTGCTCTGACAATTCATGCTCATCCAACACTTTCGGAATCTTTCGCATTTTCCGCTGAGGCGTATGAGGGCACCTGCACTGATTTACCGCCCGCTAGAAAGAAGAAATAATTTTTAGTTTCTAGTTTCTAGTTTCTAGTTTCTAGGTTCTAGGTTTTGAGAAATTAAATTACTTTAGGAGAATTAAATGCACAGACTATTCGGGTGTTTAATTCTTTTATTGTTTAGCGGTACAGCACACGGGTTAGTTATTCTCCAATACCATCATATTTCTGATTCAACTCCAAAATCGACCAGCCTTTCACCTGAACTATTCAAGCAACATCTTAAATATCTCAATGAGAACCAATTTGAAGTATTGAGTTTGGACACGGTTATTAAAAAACTCAAAAAAGGTGAACTATTCAGAGACAAAACAGTAGTAATCACTTTTGATGATGGTTATCGATCAGTTTATGAAACCGCTTTTCCGCTACTCAAGAAATATCAATTTCCATTCACCGTATTTGTCCATACCGCACCGCTAGAACAACAGTTAAGTCAATTTGTTAGCTGGCAAAATTTAACGGAAATGACTCAATTCGGCGCGTCTGTCGCTAATCACACCGTGAACCACCAGCATTTGATTAAAAAAAATATTGTTGATAACTGGTCTCAAAGAAAAGTAATGATTCTCAGCGAAATACTGGATTCGCAAAAGGTATTAGAACAAAAAGCGAATAATGTTCTGTTGGCATTGGCCTATCCGTATGGTGAATTTGATCAGCAGTCTAGCCAAATTGCTAAAGAATTAGGTTTCATTGGTTTCGGTCAGCATTCCGGTGCGGTGCCTGTAAAACCCAATCTGTTGGCTATCCCTCGTTTTCCCTTTGGCGGGAATTACGGTGATATGCAAGACTTTATCATTAAAGTTAATAGCGTTGCGATGCCTATTGAGCAGGTCACTTTGCTTGACGACAAAGGTCATCAAATTACAGATCATTTATTAGCCAAAAGAAATAAAAAACCAAAACTCAAGATTTCTCTAAGCAAAGTATACCAAGATCTCCCGATTCAATGTTATTCAAGTTCAGGGACTAAATTGGCGAGATCTGAGATTAAAACGGGATATGAATTTAGCCCGTTGGATAATCTACCGATCGGTCGGAGTCGTTATAACTGCACCGCAGCAACTAAAAAAAAGGGACAATTTTACTGGTTTTCTCAACCTTGGATTTTACCGGATGAGCAAGGCAATTATTATCAAGATGCAATTAATTTTTAAGCACCATAACGCCGGGAATCCAGCTTTTTTTGAATTGTTTGGTGGCCGCCAGAGATTCTTTGTTTTCATCAATATACTTAAATTGAGTTAAACCAATTTCGATCATGTCATGATCGGATAACAGATGCTCTGCAATAGCTTGTTGATTGACGTAGGTATGATTAGTGCTATCTAAATCGACCACAAAATAGATTAATGCACCGTCCTTCAGTTCTTTTATTTCTATTTTGGCGTGTTGCTGACTGGCTGACGGATCGTCCAGATAAATATCGTTTTTCACCGAGCGGCCGATGGTCAATCCCGAGCCGCTGATTTCAAACTTATTAATTGTTATATCATTTTGGTACTGTATTAGGACAGGCATGGTATTAGAATCAGCATTTTGTTGGTTTTATCTATTTAGTGATCGTTTATACTACACATATTAACAGACACCAATTGCTTGCAGGAAAATAATTGTGAAAATTGAAAAAGATAAAGTCGTGCAATTTACCTATAAAATGACCGATACAGACAATAATGTTTTAGAAGATTCAACCGATATGATGCCGATGGCATATCTACATGGACATGGCGGATTGCTCATAGGGTTAGAAAAGGCAATGGAAGGGCATCTGGCATCCGAGCAATTTGAAGTCACACTTGATCCGGAAAATGCCTACGGAACAATAAAGGAGGATCAACAACAAAAGATTCCAATGAAGCATCTTCAGGGCGCCAAGCGATGGAAGAAAGGTATGGTGGCTGTGGTGCATACTGAACAAGGAAACAAGCGAGTAACCGTGGTTAAACCGGGCAAATTTATGGTATTGGTTGATTTTAATCACCCGTTTGCCGGTAAGACGCTTAAGTTTGCTGTTAAGATTGTGGATGTTAGAGACGCGAGTAATGAAGAGATCGCTCATGGACATGCTCATGGTGAAGGTGGGCATCATCATTAGAGTTCGCGAATGGCTACGGTGGTAAATTACTTGAGTTTTTGCTCGTTTTTGGCTAATTTATAGTACAGCTCGCCTGTTAGTGACTTTTCAGCGAGTAGGCATATAGCAACAGTAGCCATGTAGCAAAGCCGCCCGAACTTGGATTTATTATAGGCAGGGACAAAATAGCAGCTATGACAAATTTTAATGTATTAATTGTAGATGACGTGGGAAAAAATATTCAGGTTGTCGCCAATTTACTAAAAAATGAGCACTACCACCTGTCTTATGCGATGAGCGGAGAGCAGGCACTAGAGATATTACAAGAAAATATTTATGATCTGGTGTTGCTTGATATCATGATGCCAGGCATGAATGGATTTGAAACCTGTAAAAAGATTAAGCAAATACCTAACTATTCAGAAACTCCCGTAATATTTCTTACCGCCAGAGATGACCATGACAGCATTGTAGAAGGGTTTGATTCTGGAGGCCAAGATTATGTGACTAAACCTTTTAATACTTCAGAATTAATTGCCAGAGTAAGAACCCACTTAAAATTGCGAGCCTTTGAAAATGCTCAACAACAGAAAATTGATCAAGCAGTTCAAAAACTTAAAGAACTCAATGAGGAATTAGAAGATTCACAAAAAGAAGTGGTTTTCACAATGGGGGCTATCGCTGAAACCCGTTCTAAAGAAACAGGCATGCACGTAAAAAGGGTCGCTGAATACTCCAGATTATTGGCGTTATTATCCGATGTCCCCATTCATGAAGCGGATATTGTGGCATTGGCATCACCCATGCACGACTTAGGAAAAGTAGGGATCCCTGACGATATTTTAAATAAACCAGGACCATTAACCGAGCTAGAGAAAAATGTCATGGATACCCACGCTCAGTTGGGGCATGACATGTTAAAACACTCAAAACGCCAAATCATGCAAACTGCAGCAATTATTGCCCTTGAACACCATGAAAAATGGGATGGTTCAGGTTATCCCTACAATAAAACCGGTACAGACATTCATCTTTATGGCCGAATTACAGCGCTTGCTGATGTGTTTGATGCCCTTTGTTCAAAGCGTTGTTATAAACAAGCGTGGAATGATGAAAACATATTTGAATTGATCAGAGCAGAAAAAGGCAAGCACTTTGATCCGAAATTAGTGGAGCTGTTTTTTGCTAATTTGACTCAATTTCTTGCTATCCGGGAACAATTTCCCGATGAATCTCTGCAAGCCTGGCGGGCAGAAAATTAAAACTTGCCACAGACCAAAAGTTATTCATACAATGCAAGAATTAGCTTCAGTCACATAAAGAACCTTAACATGTCGGTAAATACTAAACTCAAGTTTGCAAGTATGGCCATTCATGGCGGACAACATCCTGACCCTGCCACCGGTGCGGTTATGCCACCGATTTATCAAACTTCTACTTATATTCAAGAAGCGCCCGGTGAACATAAAGGCTTTGAATATTCCCGCAGTCAAAATCCGACAAGATTTGCCTACGAGCGTTGCATAGCTGCCTTAGAAAATGGCAGTCGAGGCTTTGCTTTTGCATCTGGAATGGCGGCTACAGCAACCATACTGGAGCTTGTTAGCAGTGGCGAGCATGTGATTGCGATGGATGATTTATACGGGGGAACCTATCGCTTATTCGACAAGGTTCGTAAACGTAGCGCCGGGGTTGAATTTGATTTTGTTGATCTTTCTGATCTTGCTGCGCTTAAGGCAGCGATTAAGCCCAATACAAAAATGATCTGGGTAGAAACGCCAACTAATCCGATGCTCAAACTGGTCGATCTAAAGGCCGTAGCAGACATAGCCAAGGAGCTTGGCATTGTAGCGGTCGCCGACAATACTTTCGCCACTCCATTTAATCAGCGACCAATCGGTTTTGGTTTTGATATTGTGATGCACTCAGCGACCAAATACATTAACGGACATTCCGACATGGTCGGCGGGGTGGCGGTTGTTGGCGACAATGAAAAACTGGCCGAAGATCTTGCATTCTTGCAAAATTCAGTAGGCGCGATAGCCGGACCATTTGATAGTTATCTGGCACTAAGGGGATTGAAGACAATTGCTCTTCGAATGAAGGCGCATAATGAAAATGGTATGCGCATTGCGCAATGGCTTACCGCCCACCCAATGATTGAAAAAGTTTATTATCCCGGTTTGAATTCACATCCTCAATTTGAATTGGCTGCAGAGCAAATGAGTGGTTTTGGCGGCATGATCTCGGTTGTGGTCAAAGGAGGATTGAAAAAAGCCAGCCAGTTCATGCAAAATCTGCAGTTATTTGCCCTTGCTGAAAGTTTAGGAGGCGTGGAGAGTCTGGTTAATCATCCTGCAATTATGACTCATGCATCAGTCCCCAAAGATATACGCAAAAAACTGGGAATTACCGACAGTCTGGTTCGCTTATCGGTCGGTGTCGAGGATGTTGAAGATTTGATAGAAGATATTCGCAATGCATTAGATAATCTGTAAACTATCTGTACGGTCATTGTTAATATTTCTGTGTTTTCTACGAATTTGACAACGGTATTGTTATTCATGCATGAAGTTAAATTCTGAATTTAATAATCGGCTTCTAAATTGCTCGCTATCTTTCGTTTGATTGTGTCTGTTCAGGTGCAATAATAGGTTGTTCAGTAGGTTCAATTTTTTTCTCTAAAGAAAGTGACGCCTGTCTAACCTCAGATGGATTGGTATTCGGGTGTTTTCCTTGCAAGTAGTAGGCGAAAGCAATGATTTTTGCAACCGCGAGATAGAGTGTTTCAGGAATTTCATCACCAAGTTCCAATCGGGTTAAAACATCGAGCAACAATGGATCGTAGTGAACATGAACCTCATTTTCTTTTGCCAATGCAACGATTTGCTCAGCTAACTGGCCATCACCTTTGGCAATGAGTTTGGGTGAATTGACTCCATCATATTTAAGCGCAGCGGCTTTTTTGGGTGAGGAGGACGGCGAGTTTTTGTATTTGTTTTTCATGCGTGGGCATCAATCAACTGTTGGTTATCACTTAGCAAGCGTTCAGGAATTTTGCCCTGACTACCTTCGAGTTTGTCAATGTTGACGCCTGCGGTAAAAAGCGATTTTTTCAATAGCGGTAAATATTGGTTGATCAGCTGCGATGTTTGTTCTGATTGTGCAAAAAATTGAGTTGAAATTCGCTCGTTTTCTAGTTCGATTTGAGCGAACATTGGTCCCAAAGGTTCCAGATCAAATCTTACCACTACTTTCCAGCGTTTAATTTTTTGTCCTTCCTTATCTGTGTCAGAGGTTTCAAATAGCATTTCAAACGAGTCTATATCAGAGTTGTTTTTGAAAGGCAAATCAACTAGAAATTGATGAAGATTAGGAACGTCATTCTTTAAGCTAAGCAATTGGTTTGATTCGATTTGAGAAACAATGTTTCTCACTTCCACTAATAATTCTGTAGATTGTTTAACGAATATTTGCTGTTGGTTGAACAACTGCGAGCTTGACTGATTCGCAGTTCTACCAGAGGTATTGGTTGCTTGTTGTTGGTTTGCCATTGGTTTTATATCGGGCGGTGTATTAGACGGCGTAATAACTGGTGGTTGGGGTTGATTACTTTGGGCTTGTCTGGCTGGATTTACGATTGCTTCCAGGGTCGACCTTATTTTCATTAGTTGCAGTTTTATATCGTTGGCTTGGCCGATTGGGGGTAGCGTCTTTTCGGTTTGCTTGGGGAGTGAGGTTAACTTGTCGAGTTTAGAGTTTTCACTGTCTTTTTGTTTTATGAAAAATGCTGCTTTAGGATATTCCGCTGCAATCTTGTTTTGATTGTCAGGTTTTACCACTTGATTGGTTGATGTCTCTATCTGACGTATTTGTTTGCTTAGATTTTTTTCTAGAAAATTACCGCTGTTTTCGAGCCGTTGTTTGATGTCTCCCGCATTATATTTACTCGGTTTTTGAATGAGCTGCATCAGTTGTTCAATTTGTTTTTGCAATTTTGTTTCTAGCGGGCTAGAAGGAGCCTGTTCAAATAAAGTGTTGGTTATCTTACTGATATTGCTTAGGTGATTGGCGATTGGAAGTTGCTTTGAAAAATGGCTTTTTAAAATCAATTTGGCGGCGTCAGCGACGGTTAAGTTGGCCCCTCTTATTTGACCTGTTGAAGCGTTTCTCGATATTTCTGAAGATGGCCGGGTGGTGGGCATTTGAAGTTTGATAGTTTTGCTGTCAGCGATTTTGTTGTTTAGCGTGTCAGCGTTTGATAGAGGGCTTTGTTGTGAGCTTTGTTTGGAGCTGACCAATTTTTGTGGTACTGATAAGTATGGCTTTGGATTGTCGAGTAGCAAAGCTTGTTCAGATAATAGTTTTGACGTTTGGAATATTATTGGTTGTGTTAGTGAGTTGTTAATCTTTCCTGAAATCATAGGTGGAAGTTGCAGTTGGACTCGGACTTGTTGCTGATTATTAACCGACAAAGACAATTTAACCCCATTTTGGCTGATATTTTCGAACAGTGGCGCTGTCTTGATCGGCAATTGAATGTCTAGTTGTTTAGTGTCAGAGGCGACTTTTAGCAAGACTCCTTGAGTTTGACTTAACACCAGTTTTTCGATTAGCAAGGGTCTATTAGCAAACGCATTTATGAGTTGCAGAACTTTTGGGTCCAGGGTGTTTAATTGCCCTTTACTAGCGCCCACATCGTTTGGCGTAATCTGCACAATATTGTCCTACATCAATGGTAAATAAGGTTTCTTTCATATAGTATAGCCGCTGTTTTATCGCTCCGCATTTTTCAAGCGATGTATTTGTGTCTGATGATTTATGACAGGTCAGCAGGCTTTAGCAAAAGAGAACAAAAATTTGCAACAAAAGTCCGACAATCAACTAAAAGTGCAAGATTTAACCGTTTTTCGGTCAGAACTGCCGCTATTTGAGCCGGTTAGCTTTAATATGAAATCGGGCGATGCGATCCAAATTAGTGGAACTAACGGCTCCGGCAAGACGTCACTTTTGAGGTGTTTATGCGGTTTGAGCCATCGCCACGAAGGGTTAATTAGTTGGAACGAAGGCAATATTGATGATGATAAAAACGAGTTTTACGCCCAGCTTCTATATATAGGGCATGCACTCGGCTTAAAACCGAAATTGAGCATCGAAAAAAATCTGGATTTCTATCAACAATTGCGATTTCCTAAAGATGAAGATTCTATCGTAAACGCACTTGAACAGCTGAAAATTGGTGCCTACCACGACGAGCTAGTCGGCAATCTGTCTGCTGGTCAAAAACGGCGGGTAGCGCTAGCCAGGATATTATGTGAGCCTGTGAGCTTGTGGGTGCTAGATGAACCAATGGTGGCCTTGGATGTTGACGGGCAAAACTGGTTGGAGAAAACGTGTAATCGCCACCTTAGCAACGGCGGCATGATCATTTTAACGTCCCACCAAACGATTAAAGGTATCAACGGGCTGACTGAGTTTCGCCTTAAGGAAACCAATTGGAAAGAAAATTCTTCACTAGAAGACAGTAAGTTATGAACGGTTTGCTTATCTCATTGATAAAAAGGGAAATTTCCGTTGTTTTACGCAGTCAATCGGAATTTGTATACCCACTGGCGTTTTTTGTAATCGTCACTAGCCTATTCCCGTTGGCGGTTACCCCGGACCCTGTACAACTGGCTTTTTTGGCCCCTGGAATTATTTGGGTTGCTGCATTACTCAGCATTTTATTGTCCTTGAACGGCTTTTATCAAGCTGATTTTGAAGAAGGTGGGTTAGAGCAATTATTGCTGGCAGGCGTTTCTGGTTCAAATATTGTGATTGCAAAAAGTGTGGCTAATTGGTTGGTCACCGGGTTACCACTGGTTATTGTTGCACCACTGATCGGCGTATTGTTCCATATGGACATACAGGCCAATGGTGTTGCCATGTTAAGCTTGTTCTTAGCCACGCCGACGCTATGTTTTATCGGTTCAATCGGTATGTGCCTGACTTTAGGTCTTCGAAATGGTGGAGTATTATTAACCTTACTTATATTGCCATTATTTATACCTGTTTTGATATTTGGTGCTTCGGCCGTGCAAGCGGCTTCTATAGGCATAGACTATAGTGGTCAGTTAGCAATATTAGGCGCGTTGTTAATTCTCAGTATAATACTTGCACCTTACGCGGGTGCGGCAGCCATGAAAATTTCGATCAATTGAAACTTTTTCTGTTGATAGGGCAAATGAATTATTTGGAATAAAATATGTGGACTTGGTTTTATCAATTAGCATCACCTAAGTGGTTCTATCAATTTGCAAACAAATGGTTACCCTGGTTACGGGCAGCTACTTTGATTTTGTTTTTGGCAGGGCTTGCACTAGGCCTGTTATTTTCGCCAGTTGACTATCAACAAGGCAATACCGTACGCATCATGTATATCCATGTGCCAGCCGCCTTTCTTTCAATGTTTACTTATGTATTGATGGCGATAAGCGGAGCGATTGGTTATATCTGGCGAATTAAAATGGCGCACATTGTTTCAGTAAGTTGCGCCCCAGTCGGTGCGATTTTTACCTTACTCGCTTTAGTTACCGGTGGCATTTGGGGTAAACCCACCTGGGGAACTTATTGGGAATGGGATGCCAGAATGACCTCAGAGCTTATTCTGTTATTTTTATACTTAGGTTTTATGGCTTTGCACAATGCCTTTGATGAGCGCAAAACAGCCGATCGCGCTGCGGCAATATTAGCGTTAGTGGGTCTGGTTAACATTCCAATTATTCATTTTTCGGTAGAATGGTGGAATTCATTACATCAAGGTGCCACCATCAGTAAATTCGAAAAACCCTCAATGGATACCGATATGCTGAAAGCTTTGTTAACCATGATTGTTGCTTTTCAATTTTACTTTGTAACTGTTTTACTACAGAAGGTTAAAGCTGAGATTTTGGATAGGGAAAAACTGTCCGGTTGGGTGAAAAAGCTAGTCGTCAAACAAGGTGAGGGAGTACAATAATGTATTTTCACAATTTTGAAGAATTTATAGAGATGGGTGGTCACGGTTTTTATGTGTGGCTGGCTTATGCGGTGGTATTGTTTGCTCTGGTTGCTTATTTTGTCTATTCGAACCGATCTGCAAAAAGTTATCAGAAGAATTTAGTTAAATTTTACAAAAGAATGGATTCTCGAAATCAACATAAAACCGATTTAGAACAACAATCAGTAGAGGAAAATTAGAATGGCTATGAAGCCCCACAGAAAAAAACGCTTAATAACCATACTGAGCAGTATTGCCGGTGTAGCGATCGTAGTTGCTTTGGTGCTTTATGCCAGTGAGCAAAAAATGAACCTGTTTGTGACGCCAACTGAAGTACTGGCTGGCAAGGCGCCCGTTGATAGAATTTTTAGAATTGGCGGTTTGGTTAAAATGGGGAGTGTTATCCGCAGCAAGACCGAACTACTGACGGAGTTTATTGTGACTGACATGGAAGCCGATGTCAGAATCACATATGATAAAATTATGCCGGATTTATTTCGAGAGGGTCAAGGCGTCGTCGCAATGGGCAAGATGAATCCAGAAGGTATTTTTGTCGCCAGTAATATTTTAGCAAAACATGATGAAGAATATAAAGCGCCTGAGGTGTTAGATGCGCTTGAACGTGCAGGCCATCCGGTAAAAAAGAATGAGTCTGATAGCCAGGGGCAGGAATAATCATGCATGCAGAGTTTGGTAATTATTTATTGGTATTTGCATTCGTCATTTCGATCGCATTAAGCATCTTTCCTTTAGTTGGCACATTTACCAATCGACTATCATTAGTTTATACCGCTAAGCCATTGGCGGTTATTTTCTTTGTAACGTTATTAGCGAGTTTTGTTTGTCTTGCCTACGCCTTTTTTATCGATGATTTCACCATCGCTTACGTTGCACAACATTCCAATTCGTTATTGCCCGATCGTTACAAAATCTCCGCGGTATGGGGAGCCCATGAAGGATCCTTTTTACTTTGGGTTTTAATATTTTCAGGTTGGACATTGGCAGTAGCTTTAACGGGCAAAAACTTGCCGAGATTGAGTCATGCGCGAATTCTATCTGTGCTTGGCATGATTGGTTGCGGTTTTATTTCGTTTTTACTATTTACCTCTAATCCTTTTGATCGAACGTTGCCATTTTATCCAATAGATGGCGCAGATCTTAATCCGCTATTGCAGGATTTTGGTTTGATTATTCATCCTCCATTACTTTATATGGGTTATGTTGGCTTTGCTATTTCTTTCGCTTTTGCGATCACTGCGCTGATTGAAGGTGAATGGAATGCAACCTGGGCGCGCTGGACAAGACCTTGGACAATTGCTGCATGGTCTTGTTTAACCTTAGGAATAATGCTTGGAAGTTGGTGGGCTTATTATGAACTTGGCTGGGGAGGTTGGTGGATGTGGGACCCATCAGAAAATGCTTCTTTTATGCCTTGGTTAAGTGGTACGGCACTAATGCATTCTCTAGCTGTAACGGACAAACGAAATTCGTTTAAGGGTTGGACTTTGGGATTATCTCTCGCCACATTCTGTTTGAGTTTATTAGGTACTTTTCTAATACGTTCAGGCGTATTAACCTCAGTACACGCGTTTGCCAACGATCCGACTCGTGGCCGTTTTATTCTATTTTTCCTTGCATTTGTAATTGGCAGCGCTTTGATATTATTCTTGTTTCGGTCCGGTAAAGTGAAAACGAAAGCTAATTTTTCAGTATTATCTAAAGACATGTTTTTGCTACTAAATAATGTGCTGTTTATCAGTGCGACCTTTATCGTATTGTTCGGCACTTTATATCCTCTGTTCGCGGATGCCATGGGCAAAAAAATATCGGTAGGCGCGCCCTATTTTAATAGTATTTTTCCTATACCAATGGTCGCTATATTTGTTTTGTTAGGTGTTGGTCCTTTACTGAATTGGAAGAAGCATTCATTTTCAAAACTGAAAAATGGGTTGATAAAAATTGCTATTGTCTCAGTATTGTTAAGTTTAGTCAGTGTATGGTTGTTAGGCAGTTTTTATCTTTGGGTCTTTGTTGGTTTGGCGCTTGCGCTATGGGTAGGCTTAAATAGCATTTATAATTTGGCTATCATTACCAGGCTCAAACGCGGCATTCTAGCCAAGTTAGGTAGTTTGAATCGAGCGACAATTGGAATGACACTTGCCCATCTTGGTGTGGTGATTCTTTTGGCTGGTGTGGTTTTAACATCCTATTACAGCGTTGAAAGAGACTTGAGAATGGGAGTCGGGGAGTCTCAGGAAATTGCCGGGTATGATTTTAAAATGATCCATGTTGAAAGGTTTAACAAGGAAAATTATCAAGCCACTCAAGTGACCTTTGATATTTATCAAGAGGGGGGGTTGCTACTTACCTTAAAACCTGAAAAAAGGACTTATTTTGCTGGCAAACAAACTATGACCGAAGCGGATATTGATGCCTCATTGTTCAGAGATTTGTATATTGCTTTAGGAGAGCCCCTCGATAGTACTGGAAAGATTTGGTCGGTTAGAATTTATGTAAAGAGCTTTATTCGCTGGGTGTGGATTGGACCGCTATTAATGGGAATTGGTGGGTTTATTTCTCTATTGGATAAGCGTTATCGAAAAAAACGAAAAAAAATTGTTTCAGATGACGAAGTGCAACAGCCAGTAGAACTACAGGTAGCCAACTAAAATGAAAAACTTAACTAGTCGGTTAAAACCGCTCCTTTCATTAAGTATTTTCGTCTTGTTTGTGGTGGTTTTTTATTTTTTGATTGGTCAGGACAAAACTGAATTACCTTCTCAATTAATCGACAGGCCGGTACCAAAATTTTCTGTCAGGGATTTGTTGAATAAGGATCTGATCCATACTCAGGAGGACTTCAAAGGAAAAATCACTTTGTTAAATGTGTGGGCTAGCTGGTGTCCATCCTGTTATACAGAACATCCTTTTTGGCAAGAGTATGCGAAAAACCCTGATATCCAAATCGTCGGCCTCAATTATAGAGATAAAGAAAATGACGCATTTCGTTTCTTGCACGAACAAGGTAATTCTTACCTGTGGAATTTATTCGACGAGAATGGACGATTAGGGATTGAATTTGGTGTTTATGGCGCACCTGAAACATTTATTATTGATTACGATGGCATGGTGAGATATCGGCATGTTGGGATAGTAAGCCCCGAAGTCTATAAAGATATATTTTTACCACTGATCGAAAAAATAAAAAAGGGGTTTTAATACATGTCTGTTTTTTTGCGTGTTAAATATTTATTTGCAAAATCAATTTTTGTATTTCTTTCTTTAGTAGTTGCCTCTAATAGCATGGCGACAATTGATATCTATGAATTTGATGATGCTAAGCTTTCTGCTAGATTTCAGCAACTCACTTATACGTTGAGGTGTCCTAAATGTCAAAATCAGAATCTTGCTGATTCTAATTCCACTCTTTCATTGGACCTGAAGCAAATTATTTACGAAAAACTTAAAGCCGGTGAAACAGATCAACAAGTTTTAGATTTTATGAAACAACGATACGGCGAGTTTATTTTATTCAAGCCGGAAATGAGCCGCAGTAATGCCTTTCTTTGGGCCGGCCCTGTGGTTTTTTTAGTCCTCTTTGTCGTGTTTTTTCTAAGATGGTATTCCAACAATCGAGAAATAGAAGATGAGTAATCTTTGGATAGCCGTAGCCATTAGCGTAGTTTCTGCAATGGTTTACGTTTGGTTTAGTGTATCACAATCATTTCATTTTTTTGGTGAGGGTGGTGGCGATAGAACAGAAAACCGTAATAAAAGATTTATCCTTTTGCCAATAATATTTATTGTGCTGGCGCCGATTGGTTATTTTTATTTAGGAAATGCCGAAAAACAAGAAAAGTGGCAGTTGGCAGTCAAAAAAATGAATGAAATTCAATCGGGCAATGAACTCTCAATCAAAGAGAGTGATATCCAGGATTTAGTCTTAGCTCTTCGCAGTTCGATTGCTCAGGAACCGCAAAACGGTCAGTTGTGGTTTATGCTGGCAGAAAATTATTTTAAATTAAGAATGGTCGATTTAGCCGATGCCGCGATGCAAAAAGCGCTCAGTATTGAGCAACGGCCAGATTGGTTTGTTGCCAATGCACAAATTCTGTCGGTCCGATCCAGTGCTTCAGATATTTCTCAATCTATTAATTTGTTACAAAATGCTTTATCCATTCAACCGGAACACCAAAGCGCGTTATTAACCTTGGGGTTTGTTTATTTTAAGCAACAACAATATGAGTTTGCAATTGGAGCTTGGAGGAAGCTGTTAACCTTACTGGAAAGTTCCGGCAGTGATACGCGTACCATACAAAGACAAATAGACTTTGCGGAGCAGAAACTAAACGCAAAAAAAGTTCAAACGTCCGACTAAGCCGCCCATAGTGGTACCTTATGATATGGGCATAATTGCCCAAAAGGGTTATTTATATTGATTTGTGAACTTTGACACAATAAATAGTTGCATAATTTAGTCTGCTGGTGCATCTTTAGCATTAGGGTTAGTTTGTTGATTTAATATATCGTGCGGCTAGCCTTAATAAGAACGGTATTTAGATTCAGATAGTGATAAAAGAAAACTGAATCCAAAAGTACTTCATTTGGGCGTCATTGGTGTTCTGCTGTTAGGACATTTTTGTTTTTAAGGCTTGTAACAATAAACTTTTTGCTCAGTCCTTAAAGTAACCTAATATATGTTGGGTTTTTAATTTAAATTTACGAAACGGAGAGTAATACTCATGAAAAAACTAACTAAGATAGCAACAATCGTCGGATCTTTATTATTTGCAATGATGTACATCAACACAGCTTCTGCTGATGTAAATCCATTCGCTCAAATTGATCAAGTTCAAACAGTTGTCGGTGATGAAGGTAAATGTGGCGATAAGAAAGAAAAGAAAGAAGGTAAATGTGGCGACATGAAAGGCAAGAAAGAAGGCAAGTGTGGCGACATGAAAGGCAAGAAAGAAGGCAAGTGTGGCGACATGAAAGGCAAAATGAAAGACAAGATGGACGGTAAGAAGGAAGGAAAATGTGGCGATATGAAAGGTAAGATGAAAGACAAGAAAGAAGGCAAGTGTGGCGACATGAAAGGCAAGATGAAAGACAAGAAAGAAGGAAAGTGTGGCGACATGAAGGGTAAGAAAGATGGAAAGAAGAAAGAAGGTAAATGTGGCGAAGCTAAATGTGGTGGTAAATAAGCGACATTTTCGTTAATTTGAACTAACATTCAGATTATCTAATCAGGCGTAACTCGGTTCCGCCTGATTTTTTTTGGTTTTTTTAAAAGTTAGAAATCAGTTCAACAGGAACAGAACTGATATATAATCCCATCCCACCTCAAGATGCAGGATTGGTATAGTCCCCCTATATTGATTGTTAAATATTTTTGGAGAATAATTTTTGTATTTTTTTAGACACTTCCTTTTGATCTTGATTGTTACGATTAGCGGGTGCGCTTCTACCGGCTCGGATTCGAATGACCCATGGGAAGGGTGGAATCGTAAGGTCTATAGTTTTAATAAGGGGTTAGATTCAAACATCGCGAGGCCAATTACCGTTGTCTATAAAGCGGTCACTCCCGATGTCCTGGAAACTGGCGTGAGTAACGCTTTTAGTAATATAGCGGATGTGCCTAATTTTCTGAATAACTTATTTCAGGGAAAACCAACTAGTTCGATGTCAGATCTGGCTCGATTTGTTGTTAACTCCACGTTGGGTGTGTTGGGTTTGTGGGACCCTGCATCTAGCATGGGCCTACCAAAGCACGATGAGGATTTTGGCCAAACTTTAGCGACCTGGGGAGTCAGTGATGGACCCTATGTCATGTTGCCATTTCTAGGACCATCGACACTTAGAGATTCTCTTGCTTATGCTGTTGATTCGGAGCTTGATCCAGTTAATCAGATAGATCATATTCCAACCAGAAATCAACTCAAGATTTTTGAGTTGTTGGATGAACGCTCAGCTCTTTTTTCCTACGAAGAACAGCTTGAATCTGCTTCAGATGAATATGCATTTGTCAGAGATGTATGGCTTCAGAATCGAAAATACAAGGTTTATGATGGTGAATTACCTTTAGAAGATGATTTTGAATGTGAAGAAGAAGATGAGGAAGATTGCGACTTTTAATGTCATCGGGCAATCCATGTCCCGAATCATTGTATTGAGTTGAGGCTCTTTATTTAACGTCCTTCAAAGTACCTGCTATTTCAAATAGTCCATTGTCGATTTCTTCCACGCGAACTACTTCAAAGGATGCGCTCAAGGCGGCCACTTGGCTTTGAGCAGAGCTTATATTAACACTAAGCGTATGATTTACCTTGAATTTCTCGTTAGTGGTAAACAGGGCGCCATCGCCACTCAAATTCTTGCCGGTGCCTTCAAAGACATTTCCGGTTGCAGGATCAGTAATCTTAACCTTTGCGTTTACAAACATTCTAATGAAATTTCTTTTTTCGTTATAGTCGTTATCCGTTGATGGCATGAGTGCCCCCTTTTGTATTTTATATTATGAGATTGTAGCTCTTTGGTCTTAGAATCGAATTTAGATCATTCAGTTTATGGTAATCATGGTCGAATGACATCCTTTCAATCAATATTAGGAAATAATTAGGAAATGGTCAATGAAAATACCAACAAATGGTTGCCTGGATTTTATTCAGTAGTATCCTATGGGTATAAAAAATGTTCAACATAGTACCGGAAGTAGAAAAGCATGGACACAGCCTTTGACACACTTAGTAGTTTTACCAAATTAAAGAGTATCTTGGTCATCGATGATGAAGCCATTGTCAGAGAGAGTATGGCTATTTACCTGGAAGATAGTGGTTATAACGTGATCCAGGCCTCGGATGGTAAGCAAGGGATCGCTTTATTTTGTGAATTTCAACCCGATTTAGTGTTATGTGATTTGCGAATGCCAGAAATGGACGGCATGACGGTGCTTGCAAAAATAAGTGTATTGGCGCCAGAGACACCGATTATTATCGTTTCTGGCGCGGGCCAAATCAATGATGTCGTTGAAGCGCTTAGATTGGGGGCATTGGATTATTTAGTTAAACCGATAGCCGATATGGCTGTTTTAGAGAATGCGGTACAAAACGCTTTGCATCGAACTCATCTGGAAGTTGAAAATCGAACTTATAAAGATGAACTTGAAGTAGCTAACCATGAGCTTCAGAAGAACCTGGACTTGTTACAAACGGACCAGGAAGCGGGTCGTCAGGCACAGTTACAGTTACTGCCTCCTGCAAATGCGAACATTAACGGATATCATTTTCATCATATTATTGTTCCATCACTCAATTTGAGTGGCGATTTTGTTGATTATTTTGAAATATCGCCACGTTATACGGGCTTTTATTTTGCCGATGTTTCGGGTCATGGCTCGGCGGCGGCGTTCGTCACGATGATGTTAAAAAGCCTAATTAATCATCCGCTGCGTCAATTTAAAACGGGTGAAAATACTCGTATTATTGAACCGGGTGATTTATTGGCTTATCTTAATGAAGAGCTGATTCGGGCAAAGCTAGGCAAACATATTACGCTGTTTTATGCGGTCATCGACAGCCAGACTCAATCGATGAGTTACAGCGTAGCAGGTCAATATCCTGCGCCCGTATTGCTCAGAGGAGGGTATGCAGAAGCGCTTAAGGATGACGGTTTTCCACTGGGATTATTTGATTGGGCAACATTTAAAACGAATAATGTCGGTGTCGGGCGTGGATTTAAATTGTTAATGGTTTCCGATGGCTGGCTTGAGCTTGTTTCAACCGGGAATACGCCCGCAAATGAGTCCTATCTATTAGAGTTTGCTCAAAATAATCCAATTGAAATGCCAGTTTTAATGAAGCCCCTTGAAAAATTCAAAAATAATAATCCACCTGACGATATAACTGTTTTTATCGTAGAAAAGGAAGGCCAGTGATGCAAGGAACAATTTTATCCGCAAGAGTTGATACTGTAGAGTATCTCAGGTTTGTTGGAATTATTCGATATTCTCACTGTGCGGGTTTGGAGGCGCATATTGATCGAATGTTTAATGATCCAGATTTTACTGAGATTGCTATCGATCTGGAGCATGCCCAAATATTGGATAGCACCGCGCTTGGATTGTTAGCAAAAATTTCCATTGAATTCACAAAAATATCAAACAAAAAACCGGTCATTTTTCTAAATAAAGGCGAGCTGGCTCATATATTAAAACGAGTATGTTTTGATCAGGTGTTCAATATCATTTCCAAGTCAAACCAACCGGAAAATCTCAATTTTGTTGAACTTGCTTCAATTAGTAAAAACGAAGAACAAGTGCTAGCGTGTGTTGTGGATGCTCATCGTAGTCTGGCTGAAATCTCCGAAGACAATAAACACTATTTCACTGATATCACCAAGGCTTTAGATTAGATTATTTTCGAACGACGAAATACTGTGTTTTGAAGTCAAGTTTAGAGGATGTCGCTATTCAGGTTGCTTCTAAAGGTCGGTAGTTTAAGGCAAAAAATGTGAGCATATTTATTTATGTGACCATTTTTGAACGAAGAAATGCCGACCTTTAGAAGTAAGCTGAAAAGCGACAAGGTTACCATTTCTTTTTTGGGCCAAATATATTGTCATCGTCATTTTGTGTCTCTTGTTGATTTTCTATTTCAATACTCAAATTTTTTCTAGCGGCCTCTTGAGGCGAGGCATTAACGAGGTCTTTTAATTCGAGTTCAAGTGATTGAAGACGTGAATTCTTGTTATTAAATTTATCCAACATTTGCTGTGCTATCTGGAAGTCTCTTTGCGCGTTAACGTAATTATGCTCCTGCAACGATTTTTTTGCTTGTTGGATATAGGCACAAATTTTAGCCTCTGAAATCAATAGCATTATTTTGTTAACAGCCGGCATTACGAGGGTTGTATTCATCGCTTTAATATTCTTAAAGCGCATCATATATTTGCCAAGTCTGGACAGTTGTTTTATAAGAATGCTAAGTTGTTGAAAATCAGAAGGGATTTTCAAACGCTGTTTATCAACGTTAGATTGTGGATTCTCCAGTTTCTGATTTATGCTGACTAAATTTCGTGCAATTAACGGATCATTTGGATCGAGAGTATTCGCAGCCGACAGGTTCAACTGAATATATTGCAAAAGTAGTCGGCGCGCTTCATCTCCTATCGGTATAGCTGCAAAATTTTCTAATATATTGGCTGTTTCGTTTGCTCGGTAACGATATTTTGCAATTTGCTGGCGAAGTTTTGCTTTCGCTTGCTCGCGCTTCTGGATCACAGCAATCCCAGCAACACTTGCAACAAGCACTACAAAAATAATTAATATGGTAGAAAATGATTCCATAACACACTTTTTATTAACAACAGGAATATTGAGAGTATAGACTACATCCGTTCATGCGACCATTTTTGAACAAAACAAATGGCAGGTTTTGTAGCTAAGCTGAATAGTTGCAGGGTATCTATTCAATTTTTTGTAGCATCAACTGATTAAGTCTCATTAATTCAGAATATCTGGAGTAACGATGGTCTGTTAGTGGCAATCGGGTTATATCTGATAGAATTGTTTCAGTTTGATACAACAATTGTGGTTGTTTTTTCCCTGACTGATATTGTTTTAGCAGTGCTTGAGCGTGATTTAGTCCGATATTAACATTGTTGGGTGCAATTTCTGCGGCCTTGATAAAAAATTCAATTGCGCCTGAAAACTCTTTCTGCTTAAATAATTTAACGGCCTGATTGTTTAATTTATTCGCCTTGTTCGCATTTTCTATCAAGTGTTTGTTGCTTGTTAGTTTACTCGCTAGTTTGATAAATTCAGGATTGTCAAAATATTGCTCTACGGCTTCCTCTAGAACACATTCTGCCAGCTCACTTAAACCGAGTGTTTTTAAAGAACTGGCAATTTCAATGCTTTCGTCAGCTCCAAGATGTTCTTCTATTTTGTCGAAAATCACATTGGCATTTTGTAAATATTTATCTGTTGATTTTTTGTCTTTTACGATAGAACTAAAATCAGCGTGAGCGACGGCTCCTCGAAATTGGGTGCAACTATCCTGTTTGAATTTTTGTTCGATTTGCTGAAACAATGATTCCGCTTCGGTAATTAATTTACTTCGCTCTTCGTTGGTATTACTTTTTAAGGTTATTCCAATCGATTTAGTTAATTTGACGTATTCATCTGCGCCAGAAAATGCCGAATTTTGTCCATATTTGACAGCTTGTCGGTAGGCCTTAGTCATGGTTTCGAAATCATTATTCTGCTCTGCCAATGTACCAAGATATTTTTGTCGGTTAAGCAGTTTTGGAGAACGCTCTACCGCTTTTTGTAGTGTTTTTTGTGCTTCAACTGGTTTGTCGAGTCGATGCTGTATTTTGGCCAACCAGTCGTAACCTTCTAAAGCCATTGGAAACTCCAATATCATTTGAGAAAATATCTTTTCTGATTTTTCGAAATCATCCATTTCGTAATATATGCTACCAATACCTCTTAACGCCCAAGGCGTCGCTCTGTCATTGATTATATCTTCGACTAGTTCAAGTGCTTTTTTAAATTGTTTTGATTTTTGCAGGCAATCAAATTTTAGTTGCATACAAGCGGATCGGTATTTAGGTGTTTTTTCAATAACATCATCGCACTTAGCGTATGCCTCGGCCCATTTTTTTTGAGCCATTTTAATTTTAATTGAATTAAGACTTTGCTTTTTGTGGATTGATTTATCCAGCCGGGATTTTAATAGTTGACTATTAAATGGCTTAGTTAAATAGCTGTCAGGTTGGAATTCAAGGGCTCCCATAACCATCGCAGCAGTTTTTTCAGCAGTAATCATAATAAAACTACAGTTTGGTTTTATTAAATTAAATGTCACTAGTTCTTCAAGGACCTGCTGGCCATCCTTTTTGGGACCCAAGTTATAATCTGAAAGAATAATGTCGTATTTATTTTCACGGCAGGCTTGGATTGCTGCTTCGCCGGATGTAACGGTATCGGTATAAGTGATGCCCATATTTCTTAACATGGTTCCTATTGCACGGGCGAATTCGGCAAAATCTTCTATGATGAGTGCTTTTTTTTCAGAGTATTTAATCATTAAATATTATTCGAAAGTGAAATCATATTTTAAACCTCCGGCTTGGCGGAAAAATTTTAAGGAAGTTGAATGCAAAATATTCCACCCCCAAGCTGACCACCATTACTTAACTGTATTTTTCCCACTTTATCCTTATGCTTGTGCATTATTGCGATTTTTTGAGCGAAAAATAATCCTAACCCCGTACTGCCGGAACTTTGATTAATCCCTTGAATATAATTACCGGCGAGTTCAATCATTTGCTCTGGATATCCTGGACCATCATCGGCAATTTTAATTTGCAGAGGCTGAGATTGAGAGCAAGAAATACAGATGGTCGATTGAGTATAACGAATGGCATTGCCAATAATATTCTCCAATACAGTCGCTAAAAGACCATCGTCAAAAAAACCCTCTAAATCCTCGTCTACTTTTAGTTTGCATTCGATGTTTTTTGCTTTGAGTAACGGACTATGGATTAATCGTTGCTCATCCAAAAAATCAAACAGATTATAATAGTTGGGATTAAATGGAAGCTGATTATTTTCCAATTTATAGAGAGCCAAAAGTTGCATCAATGAATTGTTGACTCTCGATACTTCATATTGAACCACACCATAGGAGTTAGATGTTGCTTTGTTCATTATATCAGGATCGATTTGTTGAAAAATTACTTTCAATGATTCACCCAACATGCCCAAAGAATTTTTCATATCATGGACGGTTGATGCGAGTACCATATTAAAACTTTCGTCTTTTTTATCTTGCATAATCAAACTCTCATTTATTTTTCTAAATATTTAGTTTCCCGGCCTGTCAGGTATCTTTTTGCAGCATGAGTTGAGTCAATCGATTCAGTTCGGAATAACGCGCATATCGAACGTCAGAAAAGGCTAATTGAGGCATTTCGGTAAGTATTTTGTCCGCTAATTGAATTACATTAATCGGATTGTTATCTATTTGGCCTTGTTTTAATAAAGACTGTACGTAATTCAAGCTTACATTGATGTTGTTAGGAGTAAGTTTGTAGGCTCTGTCAAAATGCTCAATAGCGGCCTGATATTTTTTATTTTTGAAATTACCGATCGCCTTGTTATTATGCTGGCTCGCTTGTTTACTTGTTTTGATTAGATCTTGATTGGAAGTCAGTTTAGATGCTTTCTGGATAAAATCCTGGTCGTCAATATTTTGCTGTATGGCCTCGCTTATTATTTCTTCGGCTAACTCTAATTTACCCATGTCTTTGAGTGAGGTTGAAAGCTCAAGGCTTGTTTCGGCTGGCAGTTGCTCATCAAATTCTTGAAAACGTTTTTCTGCCATCTCTAAATATTTTTGTTGTTTTTCTTCTTCATTGCTTACTTTGCAAAATGCCGCATGGGCGACGCTGCTTCTTAATCGTGCTGCACTACTAGTGATGAATGTTTTATCCAACTGCTCGAAAACCAGTTCTGCTTCATTAATGATTCTATCGCTAGAGATATCTGGATCCTGGGCTATTTGCTGAGACAAAGCGGTAGTTAATTTTATGTATTCATCGGGAGAAGAAAAAGCAGAATTAGCGCTATATTTTACTGCGCTACGGTAGGCTTTAGTCATTGCATCTAAGTCGTTGTTTTGCTCTGCGAGCGCACCCAAGTCTTTTTGTCTTTGTAGGGCTTTAGGGGATTTTTCGATTGCCTTTACCAAAGTGGATTGTGCATCAATTGGTTGCCCGACTTTTTGTTGCACTTTAGCCAACCAGTCATACCCTACTAATGTCATGGGAAATTCCTTGGTCATATTTCTAAATATATCAATGGCCTTGTCGAACTCATTTTTCAGGTAGTATATTTCGCCTACCGCCAACATTGCCCAAGGAATAGAACGTTGAGAAACTATCTGAGTAACAAGCTCCAGCGCTTTGTCCAGTTTATTCAGTTGTTTTAAGGCCTCATAATGAGATCTTAAACAGGACATTCGGTATTTAGGGTGTAGTTCTATGACCTGCTGAATATGCTCCAAAGCTTCTTGCCATTTTTTGTTGTTAATTGATCGACTAATCGGTAGCAGAGCATCTTTTTTTTCAATCGATTTTTGTAACCGGGATTTTAATAGATTACCGGTAAATGGTTTGGCGATATAACTGTCCGGTTGGTATTCGACGGCTCCCATCACCATGGCTGAGGTATTTTCTGCGGTCAACATCAAAAAGACACAATTGCTTTTTAATAAATGATATTTAGATAGCTCCTCTAGAAGTTGTTGACCGTCCTTTTTGGGTCCCAGATTATAGTCCGATAATATGATATCGTATTTTCTTGCTTTGCAAGCTTCTATAGCATCCTCGGCATTGTAAACAATATCGACCTGGGTTGCTCCCATAGCGTATACCATGGCACGAACGGAGCGCGCAAATTCGGCAAAATCTTCAACAATAAGAGTATTTTTTTTGGCTAAGTTGAATAGCATATTATTATATATTTCCCTAATGAGTATTAAATCTCTACAAAAAGTCCCTGAGTCGAAATACTCGATCTCCAGTGCTGTACCATTTTTGACAAAAGCGCATTCAATAACGACTAATAAAAGACTAATCCGAATTAATTAGGACTCATACTGAAAAAGTATAGAGTGTATTTCAGATAAATCGAATTTTTTTAGAATACTGGAGATATCAATTTTAAATTGGTTGCTGAAAAGCCCGTTGTTACTATTTTCTGCGTGATATGGGTCAATGCCGGTCATTCTGGTACTTATCATCAGCCATTCACACGCTAATACCCCCTCTCAACAGGGATGCAAGCTCTCTAAGTGGCATTTAATCATGGTTTTGCAATGACAAGCAATCCACTAAAACAGGGGAGAGCTTTGCTTTTTAACCTGTTGTTTTTATAGAACAATCTTTAATTTCGTTATTTTCTATCCTAAAATTTGTACTATCCTTGTGCTATTTTCTTGTTAAATGGAAAATACTGACTATGCTTATAGGAATTGCAAAGGATGTTTTTATAATCAATTGTTTTATAGAACTTCGGCATTTAATCGTTGTTTTTAATAAAAACAAGCAAATGTACATCGCTTATATGAGCTTGCAGGTATTTTGTAGAATGGAAGGTAAATGAAACTACAGCAAATCAAGTATATTTTCGAAGTCGCACGCAATCAGCTAAACGTTTCCGCTACGGCGGAATCCTTATTTACGTCTCAGCCAGGCATTAGTAAACAAATAAGACTGTTAGAAGATGAACTGGGCGTAGAGATCTTTGTTAGAAGTGGTAAACATTTAACCAATACTACACCTGCCGGCAAGCAGATCCTGCCGATTGCCGAAAATATTTTAAAGCAGGTTCGTACCATTCAAGATATCGCCGCCAGTCATGTTAACCAAAAAGAAGGGCGTCTTAATTTATCTTGTACTCATACATTTTCCCGCTATTTCCTTCCACAAATCGTTGAAGCGTACCGTCACCGATATTCCAAGGTGGCTATGCATATTTACCAGGGTGGCTTGCATGATACCAACAAGGAGCTAGATGACGGCAAGCTGGATTTTGCATTGGTACATGACGGTGAGGAGCATTTTCATGACAAAATTCAACTACCTTGTTTTTTTTGGAATCGCTGTATTATTGTACCCAAAAACCATCCATTGACAAAAGTGGAGTCGATCAATTTTGATATATTGGCACAATATCCTTTGCTAACTCATACCAGCTCCGGCGGTAAAACCAACCGAATCGAACAAGCTTTTAAAGAAAATGGATTTACTCCAGAAATAGTTTTTTCAGCAACTGATTGTGAAATCATCAAGTCTTATGTTCGTATGGGGCTAGGGGTCGGTATTATTGCTTGCATGGCTTTCGAAAAGCATCTGGATGCGGATCTGGTTAGCCTCCCAATCGAGCACCTTATTCCACGTTCACAAGTAAACGTCGTCTTCGACAGAAATTTATATTTTAGAGAGTTTATTTTTTCATTTATCGAATCTCTAGCGCCGCAGCTTTCTAAAGATTTAATATTACAGGCGCAACAAACCAAGTCGGCTAATAAAATATCTAAGTTGGTTGATCAGTCACTGATCCCTTTGCTTTAGACATTCTAGTAGCTAATGTAGTCGGTACACAGATGGCAATTTGGTCAGGCACCGATTATCTGGTCTGCCGAACAAAATTGGCCTCTATCTATTGATTGACTCAGCCTAAATATAACGTTCTCTCTTCAAAATAATTTCGTATTCAAGAATAGTTTCAGTAAGAAGCTTAATAATAAGATCAACTTCGTTCTCAGTTATATTTAACGGGGGTGCGATTAAAATAGATTCTCCAAACTTGCCGTTATTACTTCGCCTTCCGTATAATAATAAACCTTTCTGTTGTGCTAATATTCGAATTTTTTCTGTCACGTCTAAATTCAAAGGCAAAAGTCTTCTGGTTTTTTTGCAAGCGACAAATTCTATTCCAAGAAGTAATCCTCTGCCGCGAACATCGCCAATAATGTTTGTTTCTTGCTGTAATTTCAATAAGTTTTGCCGTAAACAATGGCCCATTATTTTACTATTTTCGAGTAAATTATTTTCTTCTATTTCTTTTAAAATGGCGAGACCAACAGAGCAAGCTAAAGGATTTGCGTTATAAGTATAAGCATAATTGAAACCGGTAAGTTCAGCTAGGTGGTCAACTAAAGATGCGGGAGCGAGCATCGCCCCTAGGGGGATATATCCAGCTCCTAGACCTTTGGCAAGAACGGTAATATCTGGTCTAGCGTTTGGCCAGTTATGACTGGTAAGAAAGCTACCAGATCTACCGACCCCTGACATGACTTCATCATAAATTAGAAAAACGCCGTATTTAGTACAAATTCTTCTCACTTCGTTAAAATATGACTCCGGTGGCGCGATGGCACCAGATGATGAACCACCCACTGGTTCAACAATAAAAGCAAGTACATTTTTCTCGCCCATTTCTAATATTTTATCTTCAAGTTTAGCGGCACATCGAATTGCAAACTCATCTTCGGTGAGTTCAAAATTAATTCTGTAATCTAATACGGCGGGAATTTTTTCGCCCATAGTAATCATATCGCCGAATATCTCTCTAAATGTTGGATCGCCACAAACTGCAAGGGCAGCAAGAGTCATACCGTGATAAGAGGGTTGGCAACTAATTAATTGATGACGCTGTGTTTCTCCTGTCGCAAAACGATATTGACGACAAAATTTTATAGCCATGTCTATCGCTTCTGAACCACCGGACACAAAAAAAGCGCGCTCAAAGCCTTCACCTGCCAGAGCCGTTAATTTTTCAGCCAGTTTAATATTTGGAACATTGTACGCCGTTGAAGGGAATGCAAAGGTTAATTGTTTTGATTGTTTGTTAATAGCTTCGAGAACTCTAGGATTGGCATGACCAATGTTGCAAGTGACGGGACCAGAAGAGGCATCGATGTACTTTATTCCTTGATCATCCCAAAGATATATGCCTTCGCCTTTGACTAAGGTTAGTTTTGAGTTACCAGCACTTTTTGAATAGAATATGTCTTGAGCACCGCCACTACTCAGATATTTATCTGATCGTTTTTCGAAGGCTTGAGATTTGTTTTGATCCTTCATGGTAACTCCACAAATTGCACTTAACTAAGGATTCATTAGTTAAAATTAGTGTGATAATTCACACCAGCGACTGATAAAAAGAGCATAAGTCTTTAGAGTATGGCGTATCGATTGAATATTCACTCGTTCGTCAATGCCATGTATATTTTCCGCTACAGGACCATAACAGGTACCCGCGGTTCGATTGTAAAAGTGGAATGCTCTTAAATCGGTTGTACAAGTTGATAGGTAGTGAGAAGGTGCCTCATTAGTAAGCCGATGATGGCATTGTGACAATAGTTCGATCCCTGGATTGTCGGTATTTATAAGATGCCCCTCTGAACGAAAACCATGGAATCTCAAAATTGGTTTCTTGTGTTTAAAGGCTGGTAAATCCATTGCTGCCTGTTCAACACACTCGCTTAATCGTTGCATTATTTCATTGGTCGTCATGCCTACGGGAAAGCCGATACGGCCTTCTAATTCTGCATGAGCCGCGACACTCGACGGCCAGTTCCCCCCGTTTATGCGCCCAATGTTTAGATTGAAGGGATGTTCAAATTGATCATAAGGGGGCATTCGATGTTTTTCATTAAGCTCAGCTTCCAACGATTTTAAATAGGGAAAAAGTAATTGCAGTTTTTCTATAGCATCTTCCCCTGCGGAAGTATCCAAAACATGGGTTGGTATGCCTTGAACAAAAATTTTAAACCAAAGTACTCCGAGCTGGCCACTATAAACTTGAGGCCCAAATGGTTCCGGTATCAGCACGAAATCACCACCAAAATTATTGTTCAGACAAGCTAATGTTCCGTTGCCGGTACATTCTTCTTCTATTACAGCTTGAATGGTTAAAGGTGATTCAATTTTATATCCAGCGTGCTGAATAGCATGCACCGCATAAATCATCGCCGCCACTCCGGATTGCATATCGCCTGCCCCTCGTCCATATAACCAACCATCGCTCTCCCATGGATCATTGGGCGATTGCGTCCACATATCAAATGGATTAGCAGGAACCACATCCAAGTGGCCGTTTAACACCAAGCTTTTTTCTTTAGCTTCTTTGTTTAAGCAAGATACCAAATTGTATTTGTTTTCATAATCCCACTCTACCGGTGCATATAAGGGGTGATGACAAAGTTCGTCATGATTAATAGCGACCCGTTTAACCGGCAAGCGTAATTCAATCAGATGTCTTTCAACAACATTAAGAATGTTTTGTTCCTTATTTAATACAGCATATTGTTTTACCATTTCTTTGGTAAAATCAATTACATCAGGAAAAATTTCATCGCAACTGTTTAAGATTTTTTTTTCGATATTCAGAGACATTAGAAATATCCTATCGATTCGGGAATTATTAAATTCGCTTCAGTGAGAGAAAGTAGTTTTTCCAGCGTTGTTTCCTCGGAAATTTCTCTCAAAACGAGTCCTTCATTTGTGACATCCATAACCGCTTTATCGGTAATAATTCGAGTGACACAATGGCTGGCTGTAATCGGTAACTTGCAATTTTTTAGTATTTTTGGATTGCCGTGTTTGTCATTATGAGAACACAGTACCACAACATTATTAGTTTTTTGAGCTAACTCCATTGCTCCCCCAATACCCGGAGAGAAGCGTCCCGGTATTTTCCAGTTAGCAAGATTTCCTTGTTCATCAACTTCAAAAGCACCTAACACAGAAAGGTCGAGTTTTCCTCTTCGAATAATAGCAAACGATACGGCACTGTCAAAGAAACTGCTACCAATACGATTGGTTACATAGGCGCCTCCTGCGTCGATCAATGAGGGATTCGCCTGTTCTCGGCTAGCCTTTTTCCAGCTTCCCAAAATACCATTTTCTGAATGTATAAAGACGTCTAGTTCTTCTGATAAATGTTCGATTAACATCGTTGGTAAGCCGATCCCCAGATTGATAACCTGGCCGTCTTTTATTTCCTCAGAAGCCCGTTTCAGGATCTTGTTAGCGTTCAAAATGGCGCTCCATTATTTCATAATCTGTACTGAGTATGTCCAATTTAACCACAGAGGTAACAAAAACACTCGGAGTATGTATGCTTTCTGGTTTAAGTCTGCCAGCTGCAACAATATCGGGAGTTTCTACAATAACGTTGTCAGCAGCCATTGCCATTAACGGCGAAAAGTTAATAGCGGTTGCACTGTAGATTAGATTGCCATACATATCAGACTGATTTGCATGAATAAGTGCGTAGTCAGCGTTTAATGCGGACTCGATCTTTAATTTTTTTCCTTGCCAATCGATAAGTTGAGACTCGTCGGTAATTTCAGTATCTAGACCAATATCCGTCAAAAAACCAAAGCAACCAGAACCTGCGATTCTTATTTTTTCTGCTAAAATTCCTTGAGGATAAAATTCAACCTCAATGGCATTTTGATTCATCATTTCAATAGCCGTTTTGTTGAGGCCTATGTGAGTTGTTATTAATTTGGCGACCTGTCCGTTTTCAATCAGTTTTCCGATGCCCACGGAGCTTTCGTTTGCATCATTTTTGATCAGCGTTAAGTTCTTTTGACCTTGATTTAGCAGCTCATCGATCAAGGTAAAAGGGGTGCCGGGAGAACCAAATCCACTTACCATGATAGATGCACCCGAAGGGATCTGAGAAATGACTTGTTGTAAATTTTGTTGTTTATTCATTATTTGTTTCAAACATTCTTTGTGACTAAGGTTTTAGGTATTGACTGTCTTAAGTAATAACTGTTTTAAGTCGTGACCGTTTTTAGTGATAAGTTTTGACGGATTCGATATCGCCTTCTTTAAACATAAATTTATTTGTATAAGCTAATAGGATAGTCATTAGTGGCGCAAAAAAAGCCAGAAATGTGTAGGGAAGATATTCAAGAGTCGGTACATTTAAAACCGATGCAAAATAAACTCCGCCCAAGCCCCAGGGGACCAAAGGCGAGGTAACAGTGGCAGAGTCTTCACAAACTCTTGAACAGACTTGGGGTAATAATTTCATTTTTCTATACATGGGTACGAACATTCTACCCGGAATAATAATCGCCATAAATTGGCTGGCTGAGAACACATTAATCAGAATGGATGATATGACATGTGTGGTAACTAGACCACGAACCGATGAAACGAGTTTCTGCATTCTCTCTAATATTGCCGCTAATAATCCTATCTTTTCGAATAAACCACCCATCGCCAGAGCAACAAACCCAAGTGAAATGGTCCACATCATATTCTGAAGGCCCCCGCCTGAAAGAAGTTTGTCAACTTCTGCTATGCCTACTTCGGATTTGTAACCGTAATTCATAAATTCAAGCATGTTCGATAGCGAATCACCCTGAATAAATATGGCAAGCAACGCGCCGGCGATAGAGGCAATCATCATTACGGCTAGCCCTCCTACTTTTTTCATGGCAAGAATTATCACTAGCAGCGGCGGCAACAAAGTTAAAATATTGAGCGAATAGTTGTCCTTGATTCCATTAGATATCAAAGCTATTTTACTATCGTCAACCTCGGCGCCAGGTTCGGTTGTAAGCCCGATGAAGAAAAATACCATCAAAGTCAATACAATTGCCGGGCCAGTCGAATAGAGCATGCTTTTTATATGATCAAATAGATCCGCTTCCGCTACACCAGCGGTTAAGTTTGTCGAATCCGATAGGGGGGACATTTTGTCGCCAAATATGGCTCCAGAAATTACTGCGCCTGCAGTGATTGGTGGAGACACATCAAGCCCGATGCCAATTCCCATAAAGCCAACGCCAAAAGTAGCGGCCGTTGTCCATGAACTACCGGTTGATAATGAGCCGATACAACAAATAAGGCAGGCAGAAAAAAGAAAGTATTCGGGGATTAGGATTTGCATGCCGTAATAAATCATTGCCGGTATGGTGCCGGAGGCAACCCAACTGGCTATCAATACGCCGACTAGCATTAAAATCAACATCGGTAGCATTGCCAAATGACAACCGTACAAAATACCTTTTTGAAGCTCATCCCAGCTAAATCCATGAGCCATCGCAACCACAGCGGCTACGGATGTGACAAGAATAAGCGTAATTTGCGTAGTGACCGGGCTATCAAGCACGAATACTTGAATCGAAATGGCTGCAATCAGGAAAAACATAACGCCTAGCGCGCTAGAAAAACTAATTTTCTTTTCTTCAGAGGGAGTATTCATCTAATAACCTTCTTGACGGATATCTCTATTGTAATTTTACTTATCAACTATATCAATATATGATGTTTTTTACTTAAGCTATGAGTTTTAATCATGGATCATTCAAGTTTGTTCTCGTTAAAGTCTTTGGCTGTTTTCAGAACGCTATTCGAAAACGGTACAACGACTAAAACGGCTTCCATTTTAGGCATTACACAATCAGGTGTGAGTCGTTCTTTAGCGCAACTCGAAGACACTACCGGATTATTGCTTTTCATAAGGCAGAAAAATAAACTAATTGCTACGCCTGAAGCGGAAGAGCTATACAAGGAGGTGCTACAATTATCTTTTAGCATCGATGAGTTAAGGCATAGTGTGGCTGCATTGCGGGAGTTCGGAGCATCTCGAATGCGCATAGCGACCATTCCAGGGTTAGCGTTTGGTTTTGTGCCTCAACTAATATCCAAAATGCTTAGGTTAAACTCAAAGTTGAATATATATTTCGATGTTATGTCCAGCAATGAAGTTGTTCGTTCTGTTGATGCGGGTATGTTCGATCTTGGTTTTGTTACCTTGCCAGCAAAAAATAGTGAACTACAGGTTGATACGCTGGTGAAAACTGAAGCGATCTGTTTGCTTCCCAAAGGGCATTCGTTGGCAGTTAATCAAAAGATTGACGTTAAAGATCTGGTGGGACAGCATTTGGTGATCCCCAATCAGCCTAATATTGCAGCTGATCAACTACTAGAAAGTATAGAAAAACACGGCGTTCATATATCCGGCAAAACTGAAGCAAATATCTCAGCCATTTGTGCGTTAGTGGCAAACAATGTTGGGATCAGCGTTATTAATCCAATTACTGCTTCGGATCTCGCTCATAAAAATACAATATCGAAACCTTTTGAGCCATCAATCAATTATTCATTTGGTCTAATATATAAAAAACGTTGGAGAGGAAATAAACTGATAAAAATGATTCATGATAGTCTCGAACTAGGAAAATTAAACCTTGCGGTTTCCAAATCTCTCCCTAAGAACTTGTCAATTATCTCGCAATAGTGGTAGATTCAGTTTTCTATTGAATGAGATACCTATGACAAACGCTCCTCCGGAATCACCAGACAATCGGTCACCATTATTTGATAATAACCCAAAATCAGATAATAAATCGGCTCACCCATTTCGTCGATTAGTCATCTTTCAATTGAAACTGGCCGTCGACGCTTTGCGAGACATTATTTTGAGTCCGGTATCTATCGTTTGCTCTTTGATCGATATGGCAGAAAAACGAAAGGGAAAGGATAGCTATTTTGAAAAACTAATGTTGTTTGGCAGAAATACGGAGAAAAAAATTAATTTATTTGAACAGCACGAGATAGAAGAAAGTACTATCGATTCAATTCTTAATCAAGTCGAGGGAGTTGTTACGAAAGAATACAAGGATAAGAGTCTGTCTAAAAAAACGGTGTCAGCAATTGAGAAGATATTAAAAACTGAAAGTAAGAAAATGAAGGATAAATCTTAACTTGTAGTGCCATTGAAAGGAGGTTGTCGAATCGAACCTCCTTTCAATGGCCAAGGTATTAGGATTTTTTTGCTCTGGAATTTAGTCTTAAATTACTAAAACTCCATCGAATGCCTCGTTGACCAAGCGAGCGCCATAAATCAGCCACCAGATTTCTAATAAAATCCAGAAATAGATAGATGACTGGCAGGCAAATTAAGGTTGTCACCGTTGAATAACCTAGTCCACCGATTACCGCTCTTGCCATAGGGAAGTAGGGAGGGCCTCCGCCGCCTAGTTGAGTTTCGCCCAAACTTAGCGGCAGTAAGCCTAGAATGGTCGTCAATACAGTCATTAAGATGGGTCTGATCCGGTCATTTGCCGCGTGTAAAATCGCATCTCTTTTATGGTGGCCTTGCTGCCGATAATGATTGATTCGATCGACTAATACAATTCCGTTATTAACCACCACCCCCATTAATACCAATATGCCGATCATGGCCATCATCGACATAGTGGTATCCGTTAAAAAGAAATAAAGGAATACACCCACGATTGAATAAGCGATCGAAGTTATAACTGCAAGAGGTAACATTAAGGATTCGAATAACGCCGCCATAACGAGAAAGATCATCAACACTGCCAGCAACATATTGGTTAACATGATCCGGCCGATTTTTTCTTCTCTGTCGGTGCTACGACCAAATCCCCAACTGTAACCTGCCGGTAATGGCACACTTTCCATTAAACTGTCGGCGGCCTCTCTGATTTCTTCTGCGGTGGTTTTATCTGAATAATCGATGGTTAATCTCACCGATGTACGTCGATCATATCGGGTAATTTGTGGGAGCGATTGTCTTATTTCTAATTGTGCGACACCATCTAACCGTACATTTTGACTACCTCCCGGTTTCGGGTCGGGTAGCTCGATTGGTAGTCCCGCCAGGTCATCAATAGAGGCTCTTTTTTGTCCCGCAAAGGTTAAGGTAATATCAGTTTCACCTAGTTCAGAGCGAAAGGTTCTTAATTGTTGTTTACGCAAAGCAATAGAGATATTGTTGCCGACATCTGCAGGGGAGAGTCCTAACTGATGAAGTTTTTGGCTGTTTAAAATGACTCGAACTTCCTGGGTACCAAATTTGGAACCTGCCGTCACGGCGGTTACTCCTTTTATATTTCGGATTATCGGCGAAACCTGACTGGCCAGGTCAATTAAAGTTTCGGTGTCTTCACCATTGAGACCAATCGTCAATGCTTCTTGTCCACCAGATCGATTTCTGTCGAATCCCGGACGGCCGATGGCTATTTTAGGAATGTTTTTTTCGATGAATTCTCTAATCTCTTTATTGGTTTTGGTTCGTTTATCATCATCGATTAACAGCAACGTTGAACCCGCTCTGTCTCTAATATAAAATGAGTAAACATTTTCAATATCTAGTGCTTTCTGATTCTCATATAAAAAATCTTCGATACGATTCACAGAAGCTTCTACTTTTTCTAACTCGTAATTACCTTCTATTTTGTAGTCAAGATACAAGCGTGAATCCTCTTCCTGAGGAAACATATCGCTCTTAACCAGGCCTCCCACCATTAATGTTGGTAAAGGTAAAAAAAGCGCTAAAGCGATCAATCCTGAATAGACCGGGTGAACCATCATCCAGCTCAAGAATTTTGAATATCTGCCGTGCTCTTTCACCGTATCGGTATGGCTAATTATTTTAGTTCGTGATTTCATTTTACTTAATGCTAACGGAATAATCGTCATAGCAATAAACAGGGATGAGGCTAAGGATATAACAATGGTTGAGGCCACATGACTCAAAAATATCGTAATGTCGACTTTTTCACCGATAATATTCGGTAAGAAAACGATCGCGGTCGTGATGGTACCCGCCACAACCGGAATGCCAACATCTTTTACACCCTTAAGAGTTGCTTCATAGGGTTTGTCCGGCATTTGTTGCCGATAACCAAAAATACTCTCACTAATCACCACTGCATTGTCTACCAACATACCAATCGCTAGCATGAGTCCCATCATGGATAACAAGTTAATGCTAACGTCGAGAAAATACATTGCTGCAAGAGTCATTAACAAAGAAAACGGCACCGCTAACGAAACAATCAAAGTTAATCGGATATCTCTCAGAAAAACAAAAAGTACTAACGAGGACAAAAGGAATCCGATCAAGCCGGATTTAGCAATATCACTTAACGAATTGACCACACCATCCGCCTGGTTTTCCATCACAAATAATTTTATCCCATCAAAATCCGGAAGCTCTTCAATCCTTTTCATTTGGGCAATAACAGCATCGGCGGTTTCGACCAGATTTGCGTCTGCTTCGCGAGTGACAGTAATGCCGACGGCATATTTACGATCGAGATGTCTGCCGACTTCGATATCTTCCTTGTCGAAAGAAACCTTGGCGATATCTGAAAGTTTCAGGCCTCGTTCGTTAACCACAAAATTTTGAATGTCTTGTAAACTTTCAAACTGTTGATCAACGGTGACTCTAATACTTCGACTATCGTTTTTTACCTCGCCAGCAGAGACTAGTCGATTCGAATTTTGTAATTTTGTGAGTAGCTGCGTAGTATCAATATGATAGGCTGAAATTCTTTCAGGTATTAATTCAATTTGATAAGTCTTAGCGGCGACACCTTCAATATTCACTTTTGACACGCCTGGTATCCGTTCCAGGATCTGTTTTAGCTGTCGATTGAGCACTTGATAAGAATCGCTTAAATCGGTGTCAGCAGAAAGCCTTGCTTGAATGATAGGTTGATCATTGGTGCTGCCGGTAAAAATAAAAACCCGGCGTAAATCTTCAGGCAATTCGGCTCTGATAGCATCAATTTTTTCTCTTGCTTCCACCCCCTTTAACTTGGCATTAACGCCCCAGTCAAAAATAAGCAAGATTTGACCTTGATTTTGATTACTGAACGACTGCATCTGTTCAATAGAACCCATGGTGGCTAAGGACTCTTCCAAAGGTCGAATAATATTTTTTTCAATTTCTTCTGGGGATGCATCTGGATAATTTGCCTGCACAAAAGTGATCGGAAATTGAATCGTTGGAAAAAATTCCAGTGGTAATATTCGGCTCGAAGCAAGTCCCATTACCACCGCACAAATAAATAACATGGATATGGTAACGGGTCGCTTAAGGGCTATTTTAGTAAACCACATAATTAAGCTCCTTCATCCAAGTCGAGAGTATTAAGGTCAAGCTGGTTTAGCTCCATTGCATCCTTGTAGTTTTTTCGATCCAATATTTGATACATAACCGGGATAATAATCAGGGTGAGCAATGTCGACGCTAATAGCCCACCAATCACTGTTATAGCCATTGGAGCGCGAATTTCAGTGCCTTCTCCAATACCAAGTGCCAGTGGGATCATTCCGAGAGTTGTGGTTAAGGTTGTCATCAGAATCGGTCTAAGCCGTGATTCTGCCGCTTCAATGATGGCAGCTATTTTTTCAGTACCAGCAAGCCGTAGTTGATTAATTTTGTCGACCAAAACAATGGCGTTGTTCACCACAATACCCGCTAACATGATGAGTCCTAAAAATACCACCACACTTAATTCGGTATTGGTTATCGCCAATGCCGCGACAGCGCCGATGATTGCCAGTGGAATACTCAAAAGAATAATAAAGGGATGTAATAAGGACTCAAATTGAGAAGCCATCACTAAATAGACCAGAAATACAGCTAATGCTAGCGCCATTAATAGTGAATTATAACTACGTTCCATTTCTTCGCCTTGACCACCAAATTGCATACTGGTGCCAAAAGGCAATCGAATATTTTCTAATATAGAATCGGCTTCAGCCGTGGCTTCTGCAATGCCTCCATAGGCAATTTGTGCTTCAATTAAAATTACTCGTTGCTGATCGATCCGCATTATTTCACTGGGCCCTTGAGTTTCGATAATTTTAGCGACTGATTGCAGCGGAATAGGGCGAGGAGAGCTTGGATTAATGATAAGATTCTTAACATCATCCAGCTCATCTCTGGCAGAATCTTCCAACCGTACTAAAACTTCAATTTGTTGTTCTCGCAGTCGATAGCGTGTTGCTTTGTTGCCACGAATGGAATTGACAACCACGGTATTAGCTTGCTCGATAGAAAGGCCTAACTGTGCCATTTTTTCTTGATCAAAAGTAATTTGAACTTCCGGATAACCTCGCTTCATATTGGAGTGAAGATCGACATAACGATCCGATTGAGAAAGCGCTTTAATCACCTGGTCAGAGGCTCTTTTTAGCATATCCACGTCAAACCCAGAGACTTGTATACTTAAAGGCGTTGAAAAACTAAATAACTGCGGTCGCTCAACGTCCGCGGTTAATCCTTTGCTTTCTCTGGTTAATAATTGTCTGATCTGCAATAGCATTTGATCTTCAGTTTCTCTTGAAATTCCATCTTCTAGTAATAGACTAAATTCGGCTTGATTTTCACCTTCTTGTTCCGGGTTTGCGGTTAACTTGTTACCGGAACCTGCCACGGCAAATACTTCTTTTACTCCCTCAACCTCCAGTAAAGTTTTAGACAGTGAAATGACTTTTTGGTCGGTTAGTTCAATGGCCATGCCCGGAGAATATTGTACCCGAACCATTAATTCTCCCTGTGCCATTTCTGGCAATACTACTTTGGAAATATTGTTGATTAAAAGAATGCTACCGCCAAGCAAACCTAAAGCGATGGCTATAGTCACGGTTTTATTGTTCAGCGAAGACTTGAGTAAGTTTAAATAGAATCTGGTTAACGGCTCATAAACGAAATCAAAACCTTTTCTTAGTAATCCAAAAAAGAAACCAAACACAAAAGATAGTGCGAAAGCGACCAGTTTAACCAGCGAAAACAATCCAGCCAATAACAGTACAATTAATTCGACCGGGAGCAATATTATTCTTAACCACAAAGGTTTAGTGCTCCGCTCAAATACTGGTAGCGAGCCACTCACTGCCGTTTTTCTGGCTGCCATGGTTGGAATTAGGGTAAGCGCCACAGCAAGAGAAACAATCAGTGAAAAAGTAATGGTCAAAGCCTGATCTCTGAATAATTGACCGGCAATTCCTTCGACAAAAATAAGGGGTAGAAAAACCGCGATTGTTGTTAATGTGGAGGCGGTTATCGCGCCAGATACTTCAGTTGCACCTTGCAAAGAGGCTTGTGTTATAGAAAGCCCTTTTTCCTTTTTACGGGCAATATTTTCCAGAACCACAATGGCGTTATCAACTAACATCCCAACCGCTAGCGCCAACCCCCCTAACGACATAATATTCATATCAATTTTTGCGGCAAACATTAAATTAAAGGTTATGATAATTGAAAAAGGAATCGTCAAGGAAATAATAAATGTCGGTCCAAATTGCCCCAAAAATAAATAGATGACTACCATCGCTAGCAGCCCACCGAAAATGGCAGACTGGACTAGTTCGGAGATGGCATTATCGATAAACTCTGAAGCATCGGTTAGTAGGGTAAGCTCCATTCCTTCGGGTAAACCTTTTCTAATTCTGTCGAGTTGGACATGAACGGATTCTGCTACTTTTACGGTATTAGCATCGCCTTCTTTGTAGATAGCAAGTTCCACAGCCTGAATTCCATTGTGCCTGATAATAGCTGTCGGATCTTTATGGGCTGATTTCACTTCTGCGATATCTTTTAGACGAACAACCTTTTGATCTCTCGATATGATAATCGTATTGGCGAAATCTTCGATAGAGCGATATTCATTAAAAGTCCTAACGAGCAATTGTTGTTGACCGTTTCTAATCTGACCACCACTCATATTGATATTTTGAGTTCTCAATTTATCCGCTATTTCTGCTACCGAGATATTGAGTTGAGATAACTGGCCTTGATTTAATAGAATTTGAATTTCGTCTTCTAATCCGCCTGATGCCTTGCTGGCTGCGACGCCTTCTATGGTTTCCATTCTCCTGGATAACTGTAAATCCGCATACCGTCTTAAATTTGAAAGTGCGGCGATTGGATCTTCGCCTTCCTTTAGCTTTTTATTCAAACTCATTCGAATGATAGGATCATTATTGGGATTAAATCTAAGCAGTGACGGGGCGGTGACTTCCAGTGGAAGAAAAACCTGTTCTAATTTTTCACGAACATCCAGGCTGGCGACGTCAATATTGGTTCCCCAATAAAATTCAAGATAGACATCAGAGCGACCGGCTTTTGAAACTGAACGCACTTGCCTAAGTCCCTTAATAGTGCCAAGCACTCCTTCTAAAGGTCGCGAAATAAGGTTTTCGACTTCCGCCGGAGCAGCACCCTCAAAATCAGTTCGTACTGTTAAAGTAGGATAACTGAGTTCAGGTAATAAATTAAAGCCAAGTCGGTTGAGTAGGACTAATCCAAATACCAATGCTGCAAGAGTGAACATTGCAACAGTGACCGGCCTACGAATTGCGATAGCAATAAGGTTCATATCAGATTTCCTTTGGATAATTCTGTTTGCTGGACGGCGCAGCAGTCAAGACTTGCTGCCGCGCGCAAATATTATTTTTGTTGGTAACGAACGATATTTTATGGATTAGATGCGAGGCTAGTAGGCGCTTGTCCTATATCAGCGGACGATGGCTCGACTGGCTTTACTTTTTTTGCAACCTGTTCTTCGTCACCGACAATTTCAACGAGGGTGTCGTGTTTAATTATTTGTTGGCCGGTGGTAATGACCTTGTCGTACTCTAATAAACCGTCAGTAATTTCTAATAATCCATTGTGTCTAAATCCAATGCTGACCGGTGTTTGTATTGCTTTGTTATCTTTCACTACAAACACATGTGAACGGTTATCCTGAGTAATGACTGCGTGCTGCTCCACTATCAAACTGTTTTGATGGATATCGAAAACCACTTCCACTTTGCCAAACATGCCTGACTTGAGAAAGTTGTTTTCATTGTTTAATTTAGCAACCACTTTAAAAGTGCCCGTTTGGGTATCGATAGTTGGTCTAATGCGTTCAATTTTGCCCATGATGACTTTACCTGCCAGTGCATCAATGCTTAATAGGATATTTTGCTGTTTTTTGACATTGGCTAATTCTTTTTCAGGTAAGTATAAAATTGCCTTTAGAGAAGAAAGATCAACGATCTCAAATAAAATATCATTGTCTCTAATTAAGTTACCAGGTTTTACCAAACGCTTGGTGACGATACCGCTTATCGGTGCCTTGATACTGGCATAATTGAGCTTTAATTTGGAAAGTTTGTATTGGGCTAACTGAGACTTGTATTCAAAATTGGCGCGATCTAGCGCGTCAGAGGTGCCAAGTTTTCTTTTGAATAGAGATGTTTGTCGATCCAGTTCTTTTTGCAATTTGCTTGATGTTGCACTCAACTGAGCAACCTCTAATTCTAGTTGTTCCACATCAAGTTGCGCCATCAACTGGCCTTTTTCTACAGTGTCGCCTTCTTCAACTAAAATATCTTGCAGTAAACCTGTCGAGCGAGCGACAACTTGAACGTCTCGTTCTGCTTCAAGAGTGGTGATAGTGCGATAGGTTTGCTGAATATCGCCTCGAGCAACGGCAACAACTTCAACCGGCACTGGTGGTTTTTCATCTTTTTTCTTCTCGTCCGTCTTAGCGGTTTCTTCCGCAGTAGTATCACTGTCACTTGAACCTGAGTCGCTGCATCCCGTCACGATTAAAGAGACACTAAATAACAATGCCATCAACAATTTGTTTGTTTTGCTGTCATTTAATAAGTTGGTCGTATCTTTCATATTATTTTCCTTTGCCACTGTTCTAACGGCTGAGTGGTTAAAGTTATCGATTACCTAAGTGTTTCAATCCGAGTCTGTCTAATTTGAGATTGCAGTTTCTATGCCAAATTGAGTTTCTTATCTCATAAATCGATGCGTCCCAATAACCGCGCACTCGATATAGTGTATTATATGACTAAAACACCTTTCAAGGTGTGTCACCTTTGTAACAAATTATGTGTTAAGTTCATGAACTGACTAAATGTTGGTTTAATTGGCCATTGGCAATTGGCTTTTAGATGTTAGAGCTAGTACTGGGTAGCAGGTATCGGTTTGAAATTGAAATGATTCAGCAATCAATTCACTTTGGATAAAGAGAGACCTCTTAAGAAGGGACGTAAAATCTCAAAATAATTCAATTTCAGGAGGCACAGCGTCTTTATTGAAAGTTTGCTCGATTAAGGCACTAACAGCTGTCTCGAAGCCTTCACCTTTTCGGATGCTGTCAAATAGTTGTTTTTCTTCTCTCATGGTATAACTTTTTTCGATCCTCTCAAAAATATCATTCCATTCAGTTTCATTTCCGCTCTCTTTCACTTCGAGCGTTTTAATGGCATCTTGAATTGTTGCCATAATATGCTGTAACCGTTGGGTCATGCGATCGTAAAACTGAAAATCGACAATGGCATTTCGAACCTTTGACTGAGTTTGTTGGTGAAGTAATTGAAGCTTATCAATATCCGATTGCAGGGTTGAGCCAATTAGAGCGTCAATAGAATTATACCCCTCAACGATCTCGATAAATAATTTAGACAAATCATCGAAAGGTTGTTCGGTTTCTTTGAGGGATATGGCTAGCTGGGCCGCGGCTAGCTGGAGTAAAGTGATCTGATTTGACGAATGAGTCATGAAGCTGCCTTCTTTTGTAGTGTAATGCTTTGAAAATAAGCCAATCTAAATTTTTTGAAATTAGATCAGTTTATAATTGAGTATAGGCAATTATATTCAAATCAACTGAAGGAATTGTTGTTTAAATCGAGCAGGAAGATACTGGAGCAACCCTCAATATTTCTGGCGATTTTTAATGCCAGTATGTCAGCTTGACCAAGCATCTTTAAACAAGCAAAGGAACGACCTCTAAAACTTGACTTTCGTCTGGCTTGAACGTATGTTTAAAACACTTGTTTGAATATACTGATAAATAGGTCAAAATTTGACGTCAACAAAGCTAAAAATACTCGATGCTGCGGAAGAATTATTTGCCGATCATGGTTTTTCGGAAACCAGCCTACGCATGATTACAACCAAGGCAGAAGTTAATCTGGCGTCAGTTAATTATCATTATGGCTCCAAAAAAACATTGATTCAGGCTGTTTTTGATCGCTTCATGCAACGTTTTACTACCGATTTAAGCCTTGAAATGGATCGGCTCGATATTGCTGAATCAAAATTGGAAGTCATTGATGTGTTGGGTACACTAATTAATCCAATTACCCAACTTGATCAATTACGACCAGATGGCGCGGGTGTCTTTATGAATCTTTTAGGACGGGCCTATGCTGAAACGCAGGGCCATATCAGGCGTTTTGCAATGGACCGTTACTCCTCTGTATTAAAGCGATTTACCCAGTTATTACATACCACCAGCCCCAAACTTTTACCAACAGAAATGTTCTGGCGATTGCATTTTATGCTTGGCTCATTTATTTTTACTCTGGCAGGGCATCAAGCATTACAAGAAATTGCCGAGAGCGACTATGATCAAAAAGTTTCAATCGAAGATATTATCAAACGTCTGGTACCTTTTATGTCGGCCGCTTTTTCATTTGAGTCCAACTACCCTGCTGGCAACGCTCAGGCCGGTATTTCGTCTTTAGGAGAGCAATAATTATGGTTTTGTCATTTCAGCTTTTCATTTTATTCAGCGTTTTGTGGGCCAGCGCCTATTATCGAGCCCGAATGGGAACAGCGCTGGCAAGTGCCGGGGTTGCATTAGTCATGATGACTTTATCCAGTGAATTTTTGTTTATTCCCTGGCTGTTATTTTTGCCTGTGGCGGTGCTGTTTTTTGCTGATGATTTGCGCAAAGATAAAATAACACGACCATTTTTTGCTTTTTTTAAGAAAGTACTACCGCCGATGAACCAGACAGAAAAAGAAGCTCTTGATGCCGGTGATGTCTGGTGGGATGGCGAGCTATTTAGAGGAAACCCTGACTGGAAAAAATTATTGGATTTTGAAAAGCCCGTATTGAATGAAGAAGAGCAAAGTTTTCTGGATAATCAGGTAGAGACCGTTTGCGAAATGGTTTGTGATTGGCAGGTAAGTTTCGAAGATAAAGATCTTCCTGAGGAGGTCTGGAACTATTTGAAAAAAGAAGGCTTTTTAGGCTTAATTATTCCTAAAGAATATGGCGGTAAAGGATTTTCTGCATTGGCTCATTCTAGCATTGTTTGCAAATTGGCCTCTCGAAGTGGTGCGCTAGGGGTTAGCGTGATGGTTCCTAATTCTTTAGGGCCCGCTGAGTTGCTACTGCATTATGGTACCGACGAGCAAAAAAATCATTACCTGCCGAATCTGGCTAAAGGAAAAGATGTACCCTGTTTTGCGCTAACCGGGCCAGAAGCGGGCTCAGATGCCAGTGCCATGCCGGATTGTGGAATAGTGTGTAAACAAATATTTGAAGGTGAAGAGGTTTTAGGGATCCGCCTTAATTGGGACAAACGTTATATTACTTTGGCACCTATCGCTACCGTGTTGGGTTTGGCGTTTAAAATGTATGATCCTGAAAAACTCATAGGCGATGAACAGGACTTGGGAATTACGGTTGCCTTGATCCCGACTTCCCATGAAGGGGTTGAAATTGGTGATCGGCATTTTCCGGTGGGTTCGCCATTTATGAACGGGCCTACCCGCGGTAAAGATGTCTTTGTTCCGATTGACTGGATTGTTGGCGGACAGGAGTTTGCCGGACGAGGCTGGAAAATGCTGGTTGAATGTTTATCGGCGGGACGTGGTATCTCACTCCCTTCAGGTGCCACAGCTGCGGCAAAAGTAGCCTACAGAGCGACAGGCGCGTATTCTATTTTGCGTCGACAATTTAATACTGAGATTGCTCAATTTGAAGGCGTTGAAGAGGCTTTAGCCAGAATTGCCGGTGCCACTTATCAATTAGAGGCAACTCGAATTACCACGGCTGCTGCGGTTGATGCAGGCTACAAACCTTCGGTCGTCACTGCGATTGCCAAATATCATATGACTGAGGCTGCTCGCTCTTTGGTCAATGATGCGATGGACATTCATGGTGGTCGCGGTGTTATTCAAGGTGAAAGAAACTATTTGGCCAACGGTTTTATGAGCTCTCCTGTGAGTATTACCGTAGAGGGGGCCAATATTTTGACCCGTAATCTGATGATTTTCGGTCAAGGCGCAGTGCGATGTCATCCGTTTGTTTACCGTGAAATGCAGGCGGCCAGTCGAGCCAATGAGGAGCAAGGACTGGATGAGTTTGATTCGCTATTTTTCCGTCATGTGGGTTATGGGTTAAGCAATTTTATTCGCACTTTGAGTTTAGGACTCACCGCAGGCAAAATCGGGAGAAGGCCGGTTGATGGCGAAACAGGGCGTTACTATCAACAATTGACCAGAATGAGCTCTGCGCTGGCGTTGGTTTCCGATTTATCAATGGCATTGTTAGGTGGAGAGCTTAAACGGAAAGAGAGGTTATCTGCGCGGTTAGGCGATGTTTTGAGTCATTTGTATTTGTCTTCGACGGTTCTTAAGTATTATCAGGATAGTGGTCAACAAGGTGCTGATCTGGTTTATGTAAAATGGACTATTGAAAACAACCTTTTTCTGATTCAAAAAGCATTTATAGAATTTTTTGAAAATTTAAAACCGGTATGGTTAGGAAAAGTACTAAGACGGCTCATTTTTCCCTATGGCAATGCCTACAAGCGTCCAAGTGATGAGCTAGACCATTTAATCGTGCAAGCCATGCTGACCAATAACGAGTTGCGTAATCGCTTAACTAAAAACATCTATATTGGAAATTCGCAACAGCCTATTGGAAGGATTGAACATGCGTTTGTCAAAGTGCTTGCTGCAGCTAAAATCGGCAAGAAAATACGAGCGGCCGTTAAAGAGCAACGGCTGGAACTCTCATCTGATTTAAACGAAACTATGGAAAAAGCAGTAGCTACGGGCGTTTTGACTCAATTAGAAGCCAGCGATTATTTGGAGGCTGAAGCTCTTCGACTTGATGCGATTCAGGTTGATGAATACAGTCAGGAATATATCAAAACGAGTTTCTCGAAAAATAAGAGTTCGGATTCTGAAGCGGCTGCCTAGTACCCCTTCACAGGGATTTTGACTAGTTCAGCCAGTCGAGAAACAGGCTAGAGCTAGGCGCTCTTTTGCAGGACTAGCAAGCTAATCCAAAGAAGAGCAACAACGGGCTAGCCTGTTTATCGGCTGGCCCATAGGGAGCGCATCCAACGAGCGATTGCTGCGTTGTGACTCTCGAAAAGGGCAAGCCATTCTCTTCGAGCCACGTCTTGCACTAGTTCGTTGGATGAGCTCTGAACTAGTCAAAATCCCTGTGAAGGGGTACTGGTCACTAATTTCGAGTGGGATCACATTCTTACAAAATTATCGTTGAACAACATGGGATATTTTGCGAATATCCTCTAGTTGTTGTGCTCCGACTCAATCGTTGAATAATGCCAACTAGATTCAGTTGGTATTCATTAAGAGGGACTAAGATAATCTCCCTGTAAAGGTTGCCGAATAATTATTTCTAACCCAAGGTTTATTAAATGTTTAAAATTCGCTCAAAAACAGTTAGCGCTAGTTTAATTGTTATTTCGATGGCTTTGTCGGGCTGTCAAACCCTTGATCCTTATACCGGAGAAAAGAAAACCAGCAATGCCGCCAAAGGAGCAGGCATTGGTGCGCTCGTTTGTGGGCTTGTAGGAGCAGTAAAAAATAGCAAGCACGCTCGAAACGCTGCTTTGGGTTGCGGTGCCATTGGTGCTGGCATTGGCGCTTATATGGATTCACAAGAAGCTGAACTTAGGCGTTCTTTGGCCGACTCAGGTGTCAGTGTACAAAGAGATGGTGACTCGATTAAGTTAATTATGCCGGGCAACATTACTTTTGCGACTGACCAGTCTAATATTCAAGCTGATTTTCATTCTGTTCTTGATTCAGTAGCCACGGTACTTACCGGTTATGATCAGACCATTGTCGAAGTAGAAGGACACACAGATTCAACTGGCAGTTTAAGCCATAATATGACTCTGTCCGAAAATAGGGCGATGCGGGTTGCTAATTATTTGAAATCTAAAGGAATTTCAGGTCAAAGAATTACTTCTTTTGGTAAAGGTCCGATGAAACCGATTGCCAGCAATCAGTCTTCCGAAGGCCGCGCTCAAAATCGCCGTGTGGAAATCAGAATAAAAGCCATACCTTCATAAACTATTGTGATACCTGTTATATGGGGTGTCAGAATTGTCGATATTAATTTTTCACAAAAGCTCTTTTCAATCTGAAAAGGGCTTTTTTTGGTTTAGCTACAGAAACAAACTCCAAAATGTCGTAAAATAAATGAGGTGGCGTTTCCACTGCTGAACGACGTTTTTATGGGAAAAGGTTTGAATGGCAAAAAAAATAAAAAAATTTAGTCAGGGAAATCCATTGTCGCCGTGGCGAGAAAAGATCCATGAAGTCATCTTTGAAGCGGATACATCTTCTGGAAAGCGTTTTGATATTGCGCTGATTATCGCAATTGTGGTCAGTGTTATTGCCGTTATGCTCGATAGTGTGTCGTCGATCCGCGCCCAGTATGGTTTTTATTTGAGCGCGGTTGAATGGAGTTTTACTATCTTATTCTCCATTGAATACATTTTGCGTCTAGTAAGCGTCAGAAAACCTTGGCTTTATGCTACCAGCTTGTTTGGCGTCGTGGATCTGATATCGGTCCTACCTAGTTTTATCGCGCTGTATTATGTCGGAGCTCAAACCTTTTTAGTGATTCGAGTTTTGAGGGTTCTCAGGATTTTCAGGGTATTTAAGTTGGCGGAATATTTGGGCGAGGCTAATACCTTGATGATTGCGCTGCATGCCAGTAGAAAAAAAATCACCATTTTTTTATATTCTATTTTTATTTTTGTGGTTGTTTTTGGTTCGGTCATGTATTTGGTGGAAGGCGCTGAAAACGGTTTTACCAGTATTCCAAAATCAGTTTATTGGGCAATTATTACTTTAACAACCGTCGGATATGGCGACATCGTACCGCAGACCGAAATTGGCCAGGTGATCGCCGCCGCCGTCATGATATTAGGTTATGCCATCATTGCCGTACCGACCGGTATTTACAGCGCGGAATTAGCGCGAGCATTTAGCAAAAATGTATCAAATGTGGCTTGCCAGAATTGCGGCGAAGAAGGGCATGATGCCGATGCTGAATATTGCAAATATTGTGGAGCACGGTTGTGACTGATTCTCTAGTTTCCGAAATTTCCGAAACGAGCGATGTTTTGCCTGAAGCAATGCGCATGGCTTATTTGCAGGCGATGGGTATTGAACAGTGGACACCAAAGTCAGAACAGGCTTTGGATGAGGAAAAGGAAGACAGCCAAAACCTGCAAAACCCGCAAGATCACGACAGGGTAATAAATCAGGTTAATCACTCTAATATTGATGAATCGAACAACGAAAGTGAATCAGTCGATGAGAGTAAAAATCAGCTCATTTTAGAAAAAGACACAACCGATGAAACGGCTCAACCAACTAATAGGGTAATCGTTTCACCGTTAAAAATGAGTCCTAAAGCCAACGACATTGCCAATGAAGCTAATCTCGAGACCAACAAGAATATCAAGACCAACAAGATTCTCAAGACAAGCAAATATCTCAAGCTTGTCAATTGGACTAATCAAAATATACGAGAAGAAAATTCAAAAAAATTATTAATTATTTGTCGTCACCAAATCGATCAACCGGCAAACAGTTTTGCCAGACAAAATTCACCGAGTCAGTTTATGCTCGACTATATTAACGCGCTCATCGGACTCACCGCTGGACCATCGTTTGAGTTACGAGTCCAGCTGGCGCATTTATCTGAAGCCGGGTTAGGTAACGATTCTATCGCTATGGATGAAGTGCTGGATGATAGCAAGCCTGATCTGGTCTTAATATTAGGCGATGAAACGGCCGCTCATCTATTAGATCAAAAAGCGGATGTGGCAAGCTTAAGAGGTCGTCTGGTATCGTTGGGACAAAATCAAAATGCTATGGTGAGCTATCATCCGTATTCATTGATTGAAAACTCAGGCCTAAAATCTTTGGCATTAGACGATTTGACTGTTCTGGCCAACTACCTATTGCAAAACAGCCGGACTTAACTTTGCCTGAATCTTCTCCAGATTTATCACCGCTAATCAAAATACGCGTCGCAGAGCCATCTGATAGTCGTATTATTTGTCAAAACGAACGTCTAGCCTATGATATTCCTTGGTCCGAAAATTTGTTAAAAGATTGTTTAGCCGGTAATTATGTTTGTTTTTTGATGATGTTGGAGAATAAAATTGTTGGCCATATGATTTTTCAGCAAGTATTAGATGAAATCCATTTACACAATGTGTGCGTGATCCCCAGCCTGCAAAACAAGGGGTTGGGCCATGTTTGGCTCGATTACTTAGAGGCTTATGCCAAATCACATCGAGCCAGCGATATTATTTTAGAGGTTCGAGTCTCTAATTTAGTGGCGAAAAACCTTTATGCCAAACGAGGTTATCGAGAAATTGGCCTGCGCAAATCTTATTACCAAAATCATAATGGACGGGAAGATGGCCTGGTAATGAAGGCTCGTTTGGAGTAAGTCCATAGCTTAGACTAGATTGGATTAGACTAGATTGGATTAGACTAGACTAGATTGGCTTAGATTAGCCACGCTGGCTGGTGTGATTCTATTTTGATTGAGTTGTGCTCTACAATTGGGGATAATTGCGCCCTCAATAATTAGCCTGACAATCACTGGTCTGGCAATCATTTTTATAGAAGCCGAATTTTCGGGAAAGACTTTTTAGGAAGCGCCGTGACCATCGAAGTAAACAAACGCCGAACTTTCGCCATCATCTCTCACCCTGATGCCGGTAAAACAACCATTACTGAAAAATTATTACTTTTAGGTCGCAAGATCCAGGAGGCTGGAACCGTCAAAGGTCGAAAATCGGGTAAACACGCTACCTCTGACTGGATGGATATGGAAAAAGAAAGAGGCATTTCGATCACCACATCTGTCATGCAATTTCCTTACAATGAACAAGTTGTTAACTTGCTTGATACCCCAGGTCATGAAGATTTTTCTGAAGATACTTACCGAACTTTAACCGCCGTTGATTCAGCTCTGATGGTGATTGATAGTAGTAAAGGGGTCGAGCAGCGGACCATCAAATTAATGGAAGTCTGTCGATTGCGAGACACGCCAATCGTCACCTTTATGAATAAGCTTGATCGAGATATCAAAGATCCGATTGACTTAATGGATGAAGTTGAGCGAGTTTTGAATATTCGCTGTGCACCGATAACCTGGCCAATTGGAATGGGTAAACAGTTTAAGGGGGTTTACAATATCCTGGAGGATAAATTTTACCTGTATCAAACAGGACAAGGGCACACTATTCAAAAGGAAGATTGTATAACAGGGCTTGATAATCCGGAGTTAGATTCCAGGATTGGTAGTTTGGCAGAAGAGTTTAGAGATGAGTTGGAGTTAGTTTTAGGGGCGTCAAATGAATTTGATTTACAGGCTTTCTTAAAAGGGGAATTAACGCCGGTCTATTTTGGAACTGCGTTGGGAAATTTTGGTGTCACCCAAATGCTGGATGGATTGGTCAAATGGGCGCCTGCGCCTTTGAGTCGCCAAACCGACAAAAGGACGATTAACGCATCAGAAGAAACATTTTCAGGATTTATTTTTAAGATTCAAGCGAACATGGATCCAGCCCATCGAGACAGGATCGCCTTTATGAGAATTTGCTCCGGCAAATACACAAAAGGCATGAAAATGAAACACGTACGGATTAATCGGGACACTCAAATATCCAATGCTGTTACTTTCTTAGCCGGCGCTCGGTCTTCTTTAGAAGAAGCCTATGCTGGCGATATTATTGGACTGCATAATCACGGTACTATCCAGATAGGTGATTCGTTTTCCGAAGGTGAAATGATCAAGTTTACCGGTATTCCCAATTTTGCACCGGAGCTCTTTAGGCGGGTTAGGCTGGCCGATCCGCTAAAAAATAAGGCGTTAGTAAAAGGTCTGATTCAACTGTCCGAAGAAGGGGCTACCCAGGTTTTCAGGCCTTACAATTCAAATGATTTAATATTGGGTGCGGTGGGAGTTTTACAATTTGAAGTGGTGGCGCACCGATTAAAAAGCGAATATAAAGTAGAATGTATCTATGAGCCTGTTAATGTGAATTGTTCCCGTTGGATTGAATGTAAAGACGAAAAGATGCTTGAGGATTTCAAAACAAAAGCAATAGATAATCTTTCGATTGACGGTGGTGATAATTTGACCTATCTTGCACCGACCAGGGTTAACTTAAATCTGATACAAGAAAGATGGCCGGATATCGAGTTTCAACAAACCAGAGAACATTAAACGTTTTGCTTAGTCTAACGCTTTGATTGACAAAGAGTCACTCATGATAATATTATTACCGCGTAAACAAAAACAGAATAATAATTCGATCTAAATGGTCTAAAAATACGCCAATCAGATTCCTGGATAGGGATTTGAGGTCTGATCTATGATTATTACTAAGACTCCACTATAATCGAAAATATCGCTTGCGGTTTTGGTAAGCATAAATTTAGCAGAGCACCTTAAGAATGGGCATTTAATGAGCGATAAAATTACTTTATTTGATACCCATTGCCATTTTGATTTTCCTCAATTTGATACCAATCGAAAAAGGCTTGTTGAAAAAGCCGAGGAAGCAGGCATTTCGGGGATCCTCATTCCCGGAGTCAAAAGATCTGGCTGGCGTGGGATCCGACAGATTACCGCCACTTATTCTATCTGCCATACCGCTTTAGGGCTCCATCCTATGTTTGTTGATGAGCATAAAGATACCGATCTACATGATTTGGAAATGGCTCTGTCAGTCGGACCAATTGCTGCGATCGGTGAAATCGGATTAGATTATTATAAAGCAGGCAGTAATCGCAGTTTACAAACCCACTTTGTTTCCGCCCAAATCAGTATTGCCCGTGCGGCAGAACTGCCGGTTATTTTGCACGTTCGCAAAGCCCACGATGAAATGCTCAAAATATTATCTTTGCAGAGTTTTAATTGTGGCGGTATTGTGCACGCATTTAATGGTAGCGAGCATCAGGCACAAAAATATATTGATATGGGATTCAAATTAGGCTTTGGCGGCGCGATGACCTTTCCGAGAGCGGCAAAATTACATCGTCTTGCTGCTAATTTACCTTTGGAATCTATCGTTCTGGAAACTGACGCACCGGATATGCCACCGGTAACTTGCAGGCAATCCTACAACACTCCTTTGCATTTATTTGACAATTTTAGAAGTTTGGTAACTTTACGAGAAGAACCCGCCGCCAAACTTGCCAGACAAACGACCATCAATGCATTGGACGTAATAAAAATTGAGTAGTATGCATTATTCATAGTAGTGAATTATACCATTCCAGGTATGGCTAAAATGGCCACCACGCGCATAGCTATTTGATATCTAAGATAAATACTATACACTCACATTATTGTAACCAAGTTGGAAGTGAAATGCAGGCTGTCGCCAACCGTAAAACTGATCTTATTCGTTTCTTGCGAGCGTTAGAGGGGGATGAAATAATCTCCGCAGAGCAGTCGATTCAGGCAGCAAAAGACGCCAAGAAGGAGATGCTAGAAGGCTATCCAATCAATCAACTTGCCGCCCTTAATATCAAATCCAGCAAACTAAGAAATAAAGTACTCAACGCTGAACTATTAACGGAACAATTTGCCAATCAACAAAAATTACCCTATATACGACTCGATCCATTAAAAATAGATGTTGACGCCGTCACCAGCGTGATGTCCAGGGCCTTTGCTTTGAGGCATCATATTCTTGCTTGCGAGGTGACCACAGAAGTTGTCTCAGTGGCAGTGTTGGAACCCGAAGTAACCGAATGGATTTCTGGCCTTGAGCAAATTTTAAGGAAACGGATACAACCGGTTATCGCCAACCCGGAAACAATCCTACGGTTGCAAAAAGAACTCTACTCACTTAGCTCATCAATAAAAGGTGCATCAGGCGAAAATCTTCAGAACGTCAAAGTTACTAACCTGGAGCAATTACTAGAAGTTGGCAACGTTGGAGAGTTGGATGCCAATGACCAACATGTGGTACAAATTGTTGATTGGCTACTACAGTATGCTTTTGCTGAAAGAGCCAGTGATATTCATATAGAACCCAGAAGAGACACCGGTAATATCCGACTAAGAATAGACGGTGTATTGCATAGCGTTTATAAAATGCCAGCCAATATTGCCGCGGCGGTGACGGCTCGATTTAAGATTTTAGGCCGTATGGATGTTGCAGAAAGACGAAAACCGCTTGATGGTCGCATAAAAACTAAAACCCCAAATGGTCTGGAGATCGAATTGCGTCTTTCGACACTGCCAACCGCATTTGGTGAAAAATTGGTGGCGAGAATCTTTGACCCGACGGTACTGCTAAGAGATTTTAATGCGTTGGGATTAAATAAGCAGACCGAAAAAGACTGGTTGGAAATGGCAAATCAACCAACCGGGATCGTCTTACTGACGGGACCAACAGGATCTGGTAAAACAACGACGCTTTATACCACATTAAAATTGCTTGCAACGTCTGAAGTTAATGTTTGTACTATAGAAGATCCTATCGAAATGGTTGAACCCGCGTTTAATCAGATGCAGGTTCATCATGATATTAATGTCGATTTTGCCAGTGGTGTCCGCTCTCTTTTACGTCAGGATCCAGATATTATTATGATTGGTGAAATACGGGATAAAGAAACAGCCGATATCGCCATACAAGCTTCGCTGACCGGTCATTTAGTTATTTCGACATTGCATACCAATGACGCTTCTTCAGCTATCACTCGACTGCAAGACATCGGCGTGCCTTCTTACCTGATCAACGCCACTTTGTTAGGTGTTATGGCGCAGCGATTGGTAAGAGTGCTTTGCCCACATTGTAAACATGCGATCGAGCCTAATGTTGAAGCATGGCGGGAGTTAACTGTCGGATTTGATATGCCTGTGCCAAAATTAATGTTTAATCCCAAGGGATGCGATGAATGTCGTCAATCAGGATATTTGGGAAGACAGGGTATTTACGAGCTATTAAAGATGGAACCGACAATTAAGAAGGTGACATCTCAAGGCGGCGAAGTTAATCCGATTCGCGAACAAGCCATCAAAAATGGCATGACGCTGTTAAGAATAAATGGTGCTCAAAAAGTGGCGGAAGGGCGAACCACCATCGATGAAATTATGCGGGTTGCTTCTCCTGGTATGGAAGAATAAATCGAACATGAATTCACTTTTTGATTCGGTTATCAGGTTACTAACTGGTCAAAGCCAACGGTCAAAGCAAACCGATCAAAACTAATTAGATAAATTCTTTAAAGTTTGAAACTGACTATGTCTAAAGCAATGGGATATCAGATATCCCATTGACAATCTAGGACGCCTACAGCTGTTTTAACTCTTGCTGTTGTTGCTCTAATTTCAATAATGCTTGCTCAGACGCTAACAACTTTTCCTTTTCTTTTTCGACAATTTCTGTGGGGGCATTTTCAACAAATCTTGCATTGCCAAGTTTGCCACTCAAACGTTTTTTCTCGCCTGTAATTCTATCAATTTCCTTTTGCAGTCGAGCCACTTCGGCTTCAATATCAATCAATCCAGCCACGGGTACCAAAATTTCCAGGTCGCCAGCCAGAGCGGTTGATGATGGCGGTATCGGTTGGTGATCTTTTAGAATTTCTATGCTTTCTAGTTTGGCTAACGAACTAATGAAGCCTCGATACTCATTCAAACAACGAACGTCATCAGTTTGGCTATTTTTTAAAAAAACACTAACCAGTTTGTTTGGCGAAATATTAAGTTCGCCACGAATATTTCTAACGCCAGTAATTAGTGACTGGATCCAACTAATATCTTTGATGACTATTTCATTAACCGAAGAGGCGTCGTAGATCGGGAAGGGAGCTAACATAATCGAATCGCTATCAGTATAAACTAGCGGTCTCAATCGTTGCCAGATTTCTTCGGTGACAAAGGGCATCATCGGATGTAGCAAACGCATCATCGCTTCCAGAATATTAACCAGAGTATGACGAGTCCCTCGTTTTCGTAATTCGCTGGAATCTTCGCTGTTTAAGATCGGTTTGGACAATTCCAAATACCAGTCACAATAATCATTTTTGCTGAACTGAAAAAGTGCCTGCGTTGCTAAATCAAATCGGTAGTTATTAGTGTGATTTTCATACGCTTGAATGGTTTGGTTGAACCGGCCAATGATCCATTGATCGGCAACACTTAATTGCATATCCGCAAGATTGCTTCGGTCGAGTCCTTTACCGCAGTCTTGCCCTTCGGTGTTCATCATTACAAAACGCGCCGCGTTCCATAATTTATTACAATAATTTTTATATCCTTCTACCCGGCCTAAATCAAAATTGATATCGCGGCTCGTGGAAGCAAGAGAGCAAAATGTCATTCTTAACGCATCAGTACCGTAGGATTCGATCCCTTCTGAAAATTGTTTACGAGTCGCTTTTTCAATTTTTGACGCATCTTTCGGATTCATCAATCCAGAAGTGCGTTTTACGACCAAAGGTTCAAGCTCAATGCCGTCAATCAGATCAATAGGATCAAGAACGTTTCCTTTTGATTTTGACATTTTATCGCCGTTTTCATCGCGTATTAATCCGGTAATATAAATTTCTTTAAAAGGAACTTTGCCGGTAAATTTTAGTGTCATCATGATCATTCTGGCAACCCAGAAAAAGATAATATCAAAACCAGTCACTAATACGCTTGATGGGACGAACTGTTCTAGTTCCGGCGTTTTTTCCGGCCAGCCCATAGTCGCAAATGGCCACAGGGCCGAGGAAAACCATGTGTCTAATACGTCCTCATCCTGGCGCAAACTCACATCATCTGAAAGTTGATTTTCTTTCCTTACCTGCTGTTCGCTTGCAGCCACATAAACATTGCCGTCTTCATCGTACCAGGCTGGAATTCGGTGACCCCACCAAAGCTGACGACTAATACACCAGTCCTGAATATTATTCATCCAGTGGTAATAAGTTTTGTCCCAGTTTTCAGGTACGAATTTAATGTCCCCATTTTTTACCGCTTCAATCGCCGGTTTGGCCAGGCTCTCAGTGGCGACATACCATTGGTCGGTTAAAAGCGGTTCGATAACCACATGGCTTCGATCGCCGCGGGGAACCATTAAAGCATGGTCGTCAATTTTTTCGAGTAAATCCAAACTTTTAAATTCTTCAACTATCAGCTTTCTGGCTTTAAAACGATCTTGACCGATATATTTTTCTGGCAAAGCGGCTGGATAATTCTCAATTGCCTGACTCTTATAATCAAACACTTCTGCGGTAGCTAATATATTGGCCACTGGACTAAAAATATTAACTAAGGGAAGCTGGTGGCGTTTGCCGACTTCGTAATCATTAAAATCGTGGGCAGGGGTGATTTTTACGCAACCAGTTCCAAATTCCATATCCACATAATCATCGGCAATAATCGGTATTCTTCGATTGACAATGGGTAAGTCAATATATTTGCCTATAAGATTTTTATATCGTTCATCTTTTGGATCAACGGCAACCGCTGAATCACCTAACATTGTTTCCGGGCGAGTGGTGGCAACGACTAAATAATCTTTTCCATCAATAGTTGTTTCGCCATCAGCAAGAGGATAACGAAAGTGCCACATAAATCCTTTTTCATCATGATTTTCCACTTCCAGATCGGAGATGGCCGATTGAAATTTTGGGTCCCAGTTGACTAATCGTTTACCGCGATAGATGGTTTTGTCTTTATGCAGTTGGATAAAAACTTCCTGCACCGCTTTGGATAAATTTTCGTCCATGGTGAATGCTTCTCGATCCCAGTCTGGAGAGTCGCCTAATCGTCTCATTTGATCAGAAATAGTACCACCGGAGTTTTCCTTCCATTGCCAGACCTTTTTGATAAATTCATCGCGGCTAAAATCGGTTCGTTTTTGACCCTTAGCATCGAGCTGCCGTTCTACCACCATTTGAGTGGCTATACCGGCATGGTCGCTACCACATTGCCACAGAGTATTATCACCTTTCATACGATGATAGCGGGTTAAACTATCCATGATGGTATGCTGAAAGGCATGCCCCATATGGAGGCTGCCTGTGACATTGGGTGGTGGAATTAAAATACAATAGGGATTGCCATCGCCACTAGCTTTAAAGTTGCCGTCGGCTTCCCATTTTTTATACCACTTTTGCTCAATGTTTTCAGGGTTGTAGGATGTATCCATTGTCTGTTTATTTCTCTATAAAAAATATGTCAAAAACTAAAATTTATTGGTGGCGTGGTATCGCCCCATAACAGGAAGATTTTTGTTAAGCCGAAATTTTTCGATGGTTAAGAGGGTAACCCCTTTCCCGATAAAACTTAAATCGAGTCCTCGCTTTTTCTTTATTTTCATCATCACCAAAAGCATATTCAAATACCCAGTTGAACTGGCTAAAAAATAAAGGAACATCGTGAGCCAAATTGATCAAAATATCCGGATGAATACTTGGCTCCTGACCAAATCCAATTTCAATTGGTGGTTTGGTATTTTCATCTTCACCAACCAGCTGATGTGGTAAAAAACTTTTGGCATCATGAGTCCATAAAATTTCGTCGATTTTTTCTGCCAGTTTTTTATTTTCCGCATGAATAAAAACTTTTTGTCCTTTACGGTAGCCACGTTTTACAACTTCGGTTATATGCGCAAAGGGCAATTTATTTTGTTCACTTTCAACTGAGTAAAATTCGATTTGGGTCATTGTTTTAGGTTCTCTAAAACAGGAGCGGAGAGCGGGGAGCGGAGAGCGGGGGTGAAACAAATAAATATTTGAATCTTTTCCTCGCTCCTCGTTCCCCGAACCTCGCGCCCGTCTTTATCCATTCGCTCGATTTAAAATATACTGAGTCAATAGTGGTACTGGCCGTCCGGTGGCACCTTTTTGTTTGCCACTTCTCCAGGCGGTCCCCGCAATATCCAAATGTGCCCAATGGTATTTTTTTGTATAACGAGAGAGAAAGCAAGCGGCTGTTATTGTTCCAGCACCTTTGCTGCCCAGGTTACTCATATCGGCAAAATTTGAATCCAGTTGTTGTTGATATTCATCCCACAAAGGTAAACGCCAGGCTCTGTCACCACATAGTTCACCCGCATTTAATAATTCATGAGCGAGTGGATTATGATTACTTAACAATCCTGATGCCTGATCACCCAAAGCCACAATGCAGGCGCCCGTTAAAGTCGCCACGTCAATCACTACGTCAGGGTCAAATCGTTCCACATAGGTCAGCGCGTCGCAAAGTACTAATCGACCTTCTGCATCGGTGTTAAGGATTTCTACAGTTTGGCCAGATAATGTGGTGACAATATCTCCCGGCCTGCAGGCATTTCCACTTGGCATATTTTCGGCGGCAGCAATAACCATTACCAAATTAACTTTTAAGGCCATTTCCGTAACAGCAACAAAACAACCAAACACACCCGCAGCGCCGCCCATGTCATATTTCATTTCATCCATGCGCTCGCCGGGTTTTAATGAAATGCCCCCGCTATCAAAGGTGATGCCTTTTCCTACCAGTACGATTGGTTTTTGTTCATCAGCGGTACCATTATATTTTAGTACAATGAGTTTGCCTGAGTTTTCCGAACCTTGAGTCACGGCGGTGAATGCGCCCATGCCCATTTCCTTGAGTTCCGTTTCATCGAGCACCAAACATTCAATGTTATCGTTAGCAATCGCTAGCATTTTTGCCTGTTCTGCCAGGTAAGCTGGATTGGCAATGTTAGGCGGTAAATTAGCCAAATCTCTGGCCTTATGTGCTCCTTTAGAAATTGCCATACCTTCGGTTATGGCTTGCTCGCCGATAGCTAGCTCTCTTCGAGTAGTGACATTAAAGACTAATCGTCTAACTGGACGTCTTGCGGCGTCGGATTTACTTTTAAATTCTTCAAACGCATAGAGAGTATCTTGTGTTGCTTCCACCGCGTGGCGAACTTTCCATTGGGTATCTCTGCCTTTGACATTCAATTCACTCAAAAAGCAAACAGCTTCCATAGAGCCTGTTTCATTTAGTGTTGTGATGGCTTTTGCAATCACGGTTTGATAGTGTTTGTCAGAAAAATCCCGCTCTTTTCCACAACCAATTAATAATACGCGATCTGACAGTGTGTTAGGAACATTATGGAGTAATAACACTTTGCCTAATTTGCCTTCCATATCACCGCGACGCAATAAATTACTCAGGTAGCCTTCACTTACTTCATCTATTTGCTCACCGGCTTGAGATAGCTTTCTGGACTCAAACACTCCGATAACCACACAAGCGCTGCGTTGTTTTTCGGGATTACCACTTTTTACATTAAATTCCATCTGAAAGGCCCTGAATTAAGATTTGTGAATTTTTGCTTGAACTTGTTGTTAAATATCGCGTCTTTATCTCTGTTACATTATCTACAAGCAATGCTAAAATAACGAACTAACAGGCGATATAAGAATGGATAATTGGCTAAAACGAGAGTTTAACCGATTAAACGGCTTTTTTTAAGTAAAACTATCACTTTTCTTCCGATCGCGGGAACTCTTAATTTGCTGCTGATTCGCTATTGACGCAATTTGGCTGACAATTGAACAGGTATTCAGTTTGATACTAAAACATTATATTAACAAAGATATTTATCGAGCGACCGGGGCCATCTTATTGGTACTTATATTGATCTTTGTTAGTTCTCGTTTTATCAAATATATTCAGTTAGCGGTAGATGGCACAATTTCTGCTGAAGCAGTCTTTTCTTTGCTAGCATTACAGATACCAGCCGTTGCCGGTTTTTTGCTGCCTATGTCTTTCTTTTTAGCGATTTTAATGACATTTGGACGGCTTTATTCGGATAACGAATTGGTGGTCGTTCACGGTTTAGGCATTGGCCAAAGGGATTTAGCTAAAATGCTTATGCCAATGGCTTTCGTTTTCGCATTTATTGCCGGCAGTTTGTCCACCATTTTAACGCCTTGGGCGATTTCCCAAAGTCAGCTATTGATGGCAGAGCAGGTTGCTCAAGCGAAACTTGGTATATTTTCGGCAGGACGTTTTAGAGAAAATAGCAATAAAGACGGGATCGTTTTTGTAGAATCCAAAACGGATAACGGAACGATTAGCGGAGTATTTTCTGTCAGCCGAACACTGATAGGTGATGATGCCACAACTAGCCAACTTAAAATTCAAACAGCCAAACAAGGAAGGCAGTGGGAAAATGAAGAAACCGGAGTCAATTACCTGGTGCTTGAGCAAGGACAGGTCTTTGCGAAAGAGCAGGCTGTTGATGGTCACGCAGTGGCTGCAGGCTCCGAACTCGAACAGGCCGATGAAATGCCTGTTCAGAAAGATAATACTCGGCAAAAAGGCGGCTGGAAAATAACGGAATTTGCCTCATTTTACAATCGAATCGTGCAGGACGACTCAATACAAGTAAAAAACAACACTAAATCAACTTCGACTTTAGGACTATTGAGAAATTTAGGTGCCGAGCAATGGGCAGCGCTTCATTGGCGCTTGGCAGCGCCTTTATCAATCCCATTAATCTGTTTACTAGCAGTGCCGCTTTCAAGAACTCAGCCCCGGCAGGGCAAATTTGCAAGGTTGCTGCCTTCCATTTTGATCTATTTGATCTACGTATTATTAATGATGTACTCACGAAAATTAATAGAGACCGGACAGATCCCCAGTTTGTTAGGCTTTTGGTGGATCCACGCTGGTTTGTTAATGTTTATCTATTGGTTATATCGTCCGGCAAAAATAAAACGTAGAAATAATAAAATCAATCAGGACAAGGCGTCAGCGAATGTTTAATTTACTGGAGCGATACATCGCTAGGCACGTTGTTTCGGCCAGCTTGCTAATATTATTTTTGTTGATCGTATTGCGCGCCATGTTTAGCCTGTTAGACGAATCGAAATCAATTGGCAGAGGCAGTTATGAAATGGCTGATGCTTTGTTATATGTGGCTTTAATGATCCCTCAAAAAGTGCTAGAAGTATTTCCTATGGGAGTGTTAATTGGCTCCTTATTTGGACTCGGAATACTCGCTTCTAATAATGAACTGACGGTAATGCGTGCTGCCGGTATGACGACCTGGAAAATTGCCGGTGCAACTTTAAAAGCCTCATTAATACTGATGGTAGCTGCGTTACTTTTGAGTGAGGTAGTCGCTCCTGTGGCGAGCAAATCTGCCCAGCAACTGCGTACTTCAGCGCTAAGTGATGGAAAAATATCAAGATCAGCGACCGGTCTTTGGGCAAAACGAGATAATCAAATTATCCATATCGCCAGCATCCATAAAAATGGTGAAATGCATAGTATTTCCATATTTGAACTCGATAAAGACTATCGGTTGAATCAATTAACCGAAGCGAAAATCGCCAGAATAATTGATGGCACCTGGTTTCTTTTTGAAGTGACCAAGGAGCGATTTAAGTCGGACCAAATTGAAAAAATCTCGCTCGAACAAATGAAATGGCAAAACCCACTCGATGAAGATAATATCGAAACCCTAACCTTACAAGCGGAAATCTTAAATGTTAAAGGACTGCTTAAATACCAACAATATTTGTCTGATAATGCACTGGAGGCCAATGAAGTAGAGCTGGTGATATGGCAAAAACTACTCATGCCTTTATCAATCGCTGTGATGATGTTACTCGCCACCAGTTTTGTATTTGGACCCATGAGAGATGTTTCCATGGGAGCAAGAGTGCTTACCGGAGTGATGCTCGGATTTGGGTTTCATTTAGCCAAACAGTCGTTCGGGCCGATCAGTTTAATTTATGGTGTTTCTCCCTTTGTTGGTGCATTTATTCCTTTGGTGGTATTTGCCGGTTTTGCTTATTGGTTGATGTTAAAATCGGGTTGATGCAAAAAATAATAGCAAAATTATTAAGGGGAGATGGTAAAAACAAGTTATTGTTTTGAAAAACAATTAGACATTGTAAAACCTACTGACCCTCACATAATATTTACGCTTGTCATCGGTACAGTCATGCCGACCACAATGAGATCGCAAAGTATTTTGGATTAACTCGCCGAGGGAGGGGGATTTCACGGCCACTCAACAAAATGCGGTAAGAAATAAGTAATCATCAATGGGAGCAGGAAGTCTAATTGTTAGAAAAATATTTGTTTATTGTATAATGAGCCTGACCCGTATTCGTCTAAGGCTGGGACTGATAAACTGAAGTCAGATACTCCTCCTACAGGCAAGAGTGATAAGGGAAGTAACGTAAAACCTGAATCCGAAGATGTTACAAAGGGGCCAATAAGAGTTGATGATGCTCTTGGTAAGGCAAGTGACTTCCTGAAGGATGGAGTGCCAGTAAGAAGCATTGATGGAAAAACTGGCGTCCAGTTTATTCAGGAGTTTACAGAGAACGGTCAGAAAATTACGAAAAGAGTTGGCTTTGATCTAAATCCGAACTCTAGTCATGTTAAACAATTAGGGCCTCACCTCAATTTGCAGACTCAAATTAACGGCAAAATTCAAAAAGGTACTCTGGCAGATCCGCACATCCCAATCGACCCGAAAACAATACGTCCTGGAGATTATTAGTATGATGGCTCAAATTCATGTAGCTTGTGATGGTGACTGGGGAGAGCCAGAAGTGCAAACTTCTGGTTCAGCGAAAGCTCTTGCGGATTTTGGTGTATTTTTAAACTCTGTCGCAGAACATACTAACTTTGAGGTTCCAGCATTAGAAAGTGAATTTTATCCTGTGTCGGTAAAGACGATAATCATTGAACCTGTTCAGTCGGGAGGTGATCGACTTACAGTTACGGTTGATGAACATAACTTTAATCTAACAGGTACTAAAGTTGCGTTGAACAAGTTGGGGGATTCATTAATTAATTTCTTTGATGACGACTCAGGTATAGGAGAGCATTTTCAGCTGGATTACTATGAAGGGAATGAAGTATTGAATGAAACGAACTGTCATTTGATTTTTATATGTGACCGTTAGCCACATTCAATCTGGAAACTCGGTAAGTTGGGCTAAATCGTAATTCTGTAGTGTTGCCATCCAAATTGCTGTCGTAAGAATTGCTAATTTATTCATCATAAGATTTCGCGATTTTATGACCGTTTTGCCAAATTTGCATCACAAATACGGGTCAGGCTCATTTGACAATAAATGGCGTGCGTGTATAATCGATATCCATGCCAAGACCTCCTAGAATAGAGTATGAAGGCGCTTTTCATCATGTGATGAATCGTGGCCGTCACAGTCAAGCCATCTTTCGAGATGACGATGACTATAAGATATTTCTTAATACATTATCCGAGGTCACCAAAGAATACAGTGCCGTTATCCATGCCTACTGTTTAATGACCAATCACTACCATTTATTAATTGAAACACCCAAAGCTAATTTAAGTCAAATAATGAAACATGTGAATGGCCTTTATACTCAGCGCTATAATCGCAAACACAAAAAAGACGGCACATTATTTCGAGGTCGCTACAAATCGATATTAGTTGATGAAGACGCCTATTTATTACAGCTAACACGATATATTCATCGAAACCCATTGGAAGTTAAGACAAAAATGGTACAAACCCTTGCTGATTATCCTTGGTCGAGTTATCCAGCCTATATCAATCAAGCTAAACCAGCAGATTGGCTGTTTCGCGACAAAACTTATCAAATGTTGGGTCATCGACATCGATACAAAGGGTATCGAAATTATGTCGAGCAGGGGGTTGATGAAGATATCAAACGATTTTATGGCAAAGGGAATATCTTATCGGTACTAGGTGACAAGGAATTTAGGACCGAGCGAAAGGAAGAAAACGACGCACTAGACGTCGAAAAACTTCGTCAAGCATTAGAAGATAAGCCAGGTATTGATGAGTTAATGGTTTATGTTGAAAAAGTCACCCAACAAAAGAAAAGTGATTTACGTCAACGTTCGAATGGCAAGCGAAGCAATTTACCCTACCGCGCTTTTGCCATTTACGCTTGTCATCGGTACAGCCAAGCCGATCACAATGAGATCGCAAAATATTTTGGATTAACTCACCGGGGGAGTATTTCACAGCCACTCAACCGAATACGAAAAGAAATCAATAATCATCAATGGGAGCAGGAAGTTAAATTGTTAGAAAAATATTTGTTTATTGTATAATGAGCCTGACCCATAATCTACTAGGAAATCTTAAATCAAAATCAGATATGGGAGATGATTATATTTACGGTGCAGGAAGTGCAGGTGTACATGCTCTTACCAGTATTAAGAGCGGCGGTAATCTATTGCGCACCTTTGGTTATGATCTCAACGGAAATATGACATCGGATATTGATTCGGTTAATTCCAATAGCAATCGAACCATTCAATATGGTGCCTTTGAAAAGCCTGTCTCTATCCACAAATACGGGTCAGGCTCATTTGACAATAAATGGCGTGCGTGTATAATCGATATCCATGCCAAGACCTCCTAGAATAGAGTACGAAGGCGCTTTTCATCATGTGATGAATCGTGGCCGTCACAGTCAAGCCATCTATCGAGATGATGATGACTATAAGATATTTCTTAATACATTATCAGAGGTCACCAAAGAGTATAGCGCCGTTATTCACGCCTACTGTTTAATGACCAATCACTATCATTTATTGATTGAAACACCCAAAGCCAATTTAAGTCAAATAATGAAACACGTGAATGGACTTTATACTCAGCGCTATAATCGCAAACACAAAAAAGACGGCACATTGTTTCGAGGTCGCCACAAATCAATTTTAGTTGATGAAGACGCCTATTTATTACAGCTAACACGATATATTCATCGAAATCCCTTGGAAGTTAAGAAAAAAATGGTACAAACCCTTGCGGATTATCCATGGTCGAGTTATCCAGCCTATATCAATCAAGCTAAACCAGCAGATTGGCTCTTTCGTGACAAGACTTATCAAATGTTGGATCATCGACATCGATACAAAGGGTATCGAAATTATGTCGAGAAGGGGGTTGATGAAGATATCAAACGATTTTATGGCAAAGGGAATATCTTATCGGTACTAGGTGACAAGGAATTTAGGACCGAGCGAAAAGAAGAAAACGACGCACTAGACATCGAAAAACTTCGTCACGCATTAGAAGATAAACCACGTATTGATGAGTTAATGGTTTATGTTGAAAAAGTCACCCAACAAAAGAAAAGTGATTTACGTCAACGTTCGAATGGAAAGCGAAGCAATTTGCCGTACCGCGCTTTTGCCATTTACGCTTGTCATCGGTACAGCCAAGCCGATCACAATGAGATCGCAAAATATTTTGGATTAACTCACCGGGGGAGTATTTCACAGCCACTCAACCGAATACGAAAAGAAATCAATAATCATCAATGGGAGCAGGAAGTTAAATTGTTAGAAAAATATTTGTTTGTTGTATAATGAGCCTGACCCATAATCCCGGGTGTAGATCTGCCTCTGAGCATGAAATCAATCACTTAGCGCTAAATATTGATCAAAGTTGATCAAACCATCACAGAATTGTACGCATAAAAAAAGCACACTTTGTTTTGACAAAACAAAAAAT
>Ga0316205_10000509_pt1 | contig 70540 bp, 66 predicted proteins | sample 3monthpyrite_MG_FD_204941 | JGI IMG/M metagenome (GOLD analysis project Ga0316205, IMG submission 204941) | Microbial mat bacterial communities from mineral coupon in-situ incubated in ocean water Damariscotta River, Maine, United States -... | ecosystem: Environmental > Aquatic > Marine >...
CGAAAAAGAAAGTAGCTAAGAAAAAAGCGAAGAAAAAAGTAGCCAAGAAAAAGGCGAAAAAGAAAGTAGCTAAGAAAAAAGCGAAGAAAAAAGTAGCCAAGAAAAAGGCGAAAAAGAAAGTAGCTAAGAAAAAAGCGAAGAAAAAAGTAGCCAAGAAAAAGGCGAAAAAGAAAGTAGCTAAAAAGAAAGCGAAGAAAAAAGTAGCCAAGAAAAAGGCGAAAAAGAAAGTAGCTAAAAAGAAAGCGAAGAAAAAAGTAGCCAAGAAAAAGGCGAAAAAGAAAGTAGCTAAAAAGAAATCTAAGAAGAAAAGATAAGTAAATCAGTAATTTAAGGCCCACTTCGGTGGGCCTTTTTTATGTCTGTCCCACCAAGAGACTGTAGGTGACGCGTAATGACCTGACCTCTGCTGCTGTTGCCTTTATGCAACAAGATACCTCAGCGACGTCAAATATATCCCTAGACTTCGTGTTGAAACACACTAATGCTGATCAACCCTACATAAAGATCAGATCATGTAATCATAGTGTTGCGCTATTTAAGAAATAAATCGTAAGCCGGATTATCTGTTTCACACCAATAGCGATAACCTACATCATCGAGGAACTGCTGAAATTTAGACATGTCTTCTGCAGGTACTTGCATACCAACCAACACTCGACCATAAGCCGCACCATGGTTACGATAATGAAATAAACTAATATTCCAACCTGTTGCCATATGATTAAGAAATCTTAGTAGTGCACCTGGCCGTTCAGGAAACTCAAAGCGATATAGGATCTCATTATCCACCGCGTGCGATGCCCGTCCACCTACCATGTAACGTGTATGGATCTTGGCCATTTCATTATCCGTCATGTCGATCGCACCGTATCCATGCTGCTTAAACATCGCCAACAGAGATTCTTGTTCTTTAGCACCTTGCGACAGCTGCACACCAACGAAAACATGCGCTTCAGCAGCATCAGAGAATCGATAATTGAACTCAGTAATGCCTTGTTCAGCAAACAAACCACAGAAATCACGAAAACTACCTGGCCGTTCCGGAATAGTCACGGCTAACAAACCTTCACGCTGCTCACCAAGTTCGGCTCTTTCTGCAACATGGCGCAGGCGATCAAAATTCATATTCGCGCCACTATTCACCGCGATGAGCGTTTTATCGCGAATCGCCTCTCGCCGGACATATTTCTTCATTCCGGCAACGGCTAAAGCACCAGCAGGCTCTGTGATCGCTCGCGTATCGTCAAAAATATCCATGATCGCAGCACAAATTTCATCCGTACTAACTAGGATAACTTCGTCAACAAGATCTTTGGCTATTTCAAATGTTACTTCACCGACTTGTTTAACAGCTACGCCATCAGCAAATATACCGACTTGTTCAAGCTCTACTCGCTTACCTGCTTTTTGTGCAGCATAAAAACATCCAGCATCATCAGGTTCAACTCCGATAATCCGGGCATTAGGTCGATGATACCTGATCCAACTCGCCATCCCTGCAATCAAGCCACCACCACCAACAGGTATGAAGAAAACATCGATTGGCTGCGGGTGTTGTTCGAGTATCTCAACGGCAATGGTTGCCTGACCCGCAATCACGGCAAGATCATCATATGGGTGAATAAAGACGGCACCACGTTCTTCTCGTAGAGCGTATGCATGGGTACAGGCATCATCATAAGTGTTGCCATGCAAAATAACCTCAGCACCTTGATGCTTTACCGCATCAACCTTAATGGCAGGTGTTGTCTTCGGCATGACAATAGTTGCGACTATACCCAAATGACGCGCAGACAGTGCAACCCCTTGCGCGTGATTACCCGCTGAGGCCGCCACAACGCCATTTTTAGCTTCATCTGACGACAATGCTGCCATCCGATTATAGGCGCCACGCAGCTTAAACGAGAATACAGGCTGTAAGTCTTCGCGTTTAAGAAGCACCTTATTTTCAAGCTGCCGCGATAATTTATCGGCAGACTCCAAAGGAGTCACCACCGCAACATCATAAACCCGAGCCTGTTTTATACGTTCGATCATGTCATTCATCATGATGATGAAGATACAGGAATGAACCTCAGGCGTGAAGGGTCAGGTACGTAGGTCATTTATTTTTGGATCGTTATGCCGGCGAAAACCGGTATCCAGAATGTATTAAAACTAATGGATTCTAGCCTACGCCAGAATGACGGTTTTATCATGCCCTTCACACCTCACACTATTTGCGGTATCTTTGCCGACCAATCAAGACAGGATGAATACCATGACACAAGATGAGATGAAAAAAGCTGCTGCTGCGGCAGCTATTGAATACGTTGAATCAGGCATGATCGTCGGTATTGGTACCGGTTCGACTGCTAATCATTTCATCGATCTGCTTGCCCAAGCAAAGGGAAAAATTGATGGTACCGTTGCCAGTTCAGAAGCTTCTGCCGATCGTCTACTCGGGCATGGCATTCCTGTTATGAGCCTTAATGAAGCCGGTCAGCTTTCTTTATATGTTGATGGTGCAGACGAATCAAATAAGTACCTACACCTTATTAAAGGTGGTGGTGGTGCGCTGACTCGTGAAAAGATTGTCGCTGCCGCCAGTGAGAAATTTGTATGTATCGCGGATGAATCTAAATTGGTTGATGTAATGGGCACTTTCCCACTACCTGTCGAAGTTATTCCCATGGCACGGAGTTATGTTGCACGTGAGATACTTGCCCGTACAGGTGGAACACCGGTATTACGTGAAGGCTTCACTACCGACAATGGTAATGTGATCCTTGATATTCACGATCTGGAAATTATGGAACCAGTGAAGCTGGAAAATGAGTTAAACAGTATTGTTGGTGTTGTCACTAATGGGTTATTTGCAGCACGCCCTGCCGATGTATTAATTCTTGGTACACCAACAGGTGCACGTACGGTAATGCCCTAAAGCGCCAACCTGAACTACAAATATACCAACATCACCCAGTTGGTCGGCTTAGGAATACCATTCCGCAAGCCGAAGTGCCCATCCTCGCATAATCGTCAGATTCACTTTAAAATCCCTTCGGGCTTTATTAAGTATACCCTACGCTACGCTTCGGTAACGCTGCTGGCTCAAAGAATTCTTACAGGTTGCATCTTGACTACCCTACTCCTACGGAGTCAGGACAAATCCTATCTACAAAAACTCATTATTCATTTCCAACCGAATCAGGTAATTCCAATTTTCCTGTACCCCAGTTATGTTGATACAAGCCTAACGAGACATAATGCGCGAAACTTGAATGCTGCCAATCGAGAGGGCTAAGTACCAAGCCATGTTTCACAGGATTATAATGGATATATTCCAGATGACTTTGATAGTCTTTATCATCACGTAAACAATGCTCCCAATAACGGGGTTGCCAACAATCTTTTTCTATTCCTACCGACATAGCCCGCTTCGTAAACCATGCTTTTATTAACTGCCAACGCACGGAATAATCAGCATCGTCTTTCGGCAGGCTCCAAATGCAATGAATATGATCCGGCATAATGACAAAAGCATCTTGAGTAAAAGGATGTGATTTCATCACATGACGAATCCCATCACAAAAAAGATATACTGCTTTCTCATTGGAAAATAATGGTTGGCGCTGTGAAGTAACAACCGTAAAGAAATAACTCTCACCCGAGTTGAATACTCTTCTAGATTTCATAATCAGTCCCTGATTGCTTGAAAAATGATGTCGTATCCATTACGACATTTCCAGACTAAGCCTACAAAATAAGCTTGTCTATAAGCCTAGGATTACATTGCTATGAAATATGGTGATAATTTTGAAGGTTAATTAAAATAATAGGTGGCTTATAGCAAGAGGGTTCTACTTATAGCTCAAGAAAACTTGTGTAATATTGATCTACTCTCAACATATCAGGATTTTCCGTTAACTGGCTATATATCAAATTATCCTGAACCTTGCGTTCAACGCGATAAATCATATTGATAAGATCCTGTTTTGTAACCTCATGATTCTGTTTAAATAAAATACATAAACCCATTTCAATACAATAAAAAGGAATAATAACGTTTAAAAAACTAGCCATATAGTTTCCCCAATACGGCTTAGCAGGGAAGCTTTTATTCATAAACGATACTTCAAGATACCGATCCAACAATGGCAACATTTCATCCCATTGCTCTTTATAAGTCTCTTTTACTTCTCTAACCAGTTGATAGAAGTCTACGGTCTTATTTTCTGCTGCTAATTTCACAAAGGCAGATTCTTCTAAAATCAATTCAGGCATTTTCTCCTGTAGCAATAAAAAACAACTCTGCCATATTGATGCTGACTGCTCTTGAAAAGCTACAACACTACTCTCAACAACCTCTTTATTAAAATCTTGTAATAAACGCCCCATATTGGCATAAATATCTTCAAAAAATATGGCGTCAATTGGAACCTCATTAGCAGATTCAATAATGTATACCAACAATTTCGCGAGAAATGTTACACGTACAGCGTATGAATACTGTTTTTTCTCCCACAATAGGTACAACATTCGTTGCATATAAGCTTCAGGGGATGAGAAATTTCCTTCTTTATTTTGACCTTGTTGCAACCAGTGCCTTAATGGCTTTGATGATTCTAGCGTTCGCGTAACTGGTGATTCAAGAATCAACCGAACAACTTCAGGACATGAAAGATGCAGGGTATTCACCTGCATAAAACTATTGTCTAAATTCATTCTCGGATAGGAATGACATACCTTTGGCTGCAAACTATTTTTATCATTACTATGAATACTGCAATAACCTGATTCTTGCATATGATAACAGCGGCCATCATTATTTTTTTTAAAGCGTGAAAAGGTCTTGCCATCATCTTCATATAATTCTGTTGACTCTAATAAGGCTTTCGTCACCTTAACATCAGGCATTCCTTTCCAGCGAGCAACCGTCTCATCATCAACCTTAATATCCCAGGCCGCAGAACAACAGCTATCGGGGCATTTATCTGCGATACACGTAAAATCTGCAAGAATAGACGGAGCATAACTATATAAAGACATTTACCTACACCTGTATAAAAAAAACGGGATGTCCACTTTCGTGGGCACCCCGCCTTTAGACAATAAGATTATTAACTAATCTTAGAAGTCTTTACGGATACCAACAGTCCATGCATCACGATCATTTGTGTTACATGTATTCATGCCACCACCAGCTGTACATGATGCGTCGCCGTCACCATCAGTTTGTGTGTAACCAGCAAAGATACGAGTCTTCTTGCTGAACTTATGGATAACACCAGCTGCCCAGTAAGTGTAATCGTAATCACCACCACCAGATACGTCAGTATCCATGTTACCGTAAGAAACAGTAAAGATGTTGTTACCAGCCTTGTACTGACCATTCAACCAGTAAATATCTTGGTCAGAACCAGGTATTGCACGGTAGTTACCAGCGATACCAGGTGTTGTACCTGAAACAGCGCCTTGAGATGCAGCATCACTAACTGATTCGTATTGACCTGCAGCAGTCCAAGCACCTTGCTTCCAACGTAAACCAACTTTAGTCAGTGTTTCATCACCAGCAGCTGAATCATTGTTGTTACGGTTATGAGCGAAGATTGCATGCCATGGACCATTCTTGTATTGAACAGCTAGAGAGTAATCGTTATCGCCGTCATCAGAATCAGCAGTACCACCATTACTAGCACCAGTATTAGTTTCATCAGGTGAAATTGCGAACTGTACCTTGAAACCGTTTACATTTGGTGATGTGTAGTAAAGCGCATTACGCATGAAACCGTTATGACCACCAAGACCAGTACCACCAGTCATACCACCAGCACGACGTGCTTGTAGGTGAGTCGCTGTCCATGGATCCCATTTAACGCCACCAGCAGTTTTGTAAGGTGCGTGGAATGAACCAGCTGCGATTGAACCCCAAGAGCTCTTGATACCAACGTGTGAATCACGGTTACCTAATGCACGTGCAGCAGCTTTAGTAGGATTAGTACTTGCGTTAGAAGTGTTACCACCATCACTTGGGTTGAAATGGAATTCAACTTTACCAAATGATGTTAAACCACCACCTAGTTTTTCTTTAAACTTGAAGCCAAGGCGTGATTGGTTGCCCACATCATCGATGCCTTGAACACTGTCAGCGCCAGAGGCATCTGAATCTTCAATGTTGTATTCAGCTTGTATACGGCCGTAAACCGTCACGTCTGCAGAAGCGAGTGATGGAGCTAAAATAGCTGCCGACACTGCGAGTGCGAGTAAATTCTTGTTCATAGGGTTTCTCCTAACTCTAATTGTTATATTGTCAATTGACAGTGGTAAAGATAACTAGTTTTGGGTGTTTGTGCAACACTTTTGTACTAATTTGCCACATTAATTACCTTGCGTTGTTTTTTCGCAACAAAAATTCGTTTATGCCTTAAATTTAGCCTTAAACACGCCCATTTTACTCCAGCAATATATTAGTTACGCTCAACCCTCTTATTTATTCTCTATTTTTAGAAGTATGCATCGACTTTATTGAAAAGGCCTCTTATCATTGACAAGTCCTTCTTTGAGTTCACTATCTTGGTTTAAATATGTCGCAAAATTCTCTTCTAGCCCTAAAAAAACAAAAAGCTATCCATTATTTTAATGAAAATGACCTAGATAATGCTGAAAAATACTTACAACAGGTCTGCAAGAAATCTAAAATAGACGCTGAATCATGGTATTTGCTTGGTTTAGTTTATGGTAGAAAAGAAAATCATGCTAAAGCAGAGAAATATTTCCGACATGTTATTAAGATCGAACCTAATATCGTGGAAACCTATATTAATCTTGCTGTCTCTCTTAATATTCAAGCCAAACATGAAGAATGTGTCAAACTATTAAGCCCGCTTGTAAAGCAACACCCGAACGAAATTGACGCATTAATTAATTTATCTATCGCCTTACTTGCATTAAAACGTCCTGAGCCCGTTGTTAAATATGCTCTCCTTGCTATTGAGTTAGCGCATAACCATTCCATTGCACACGAGACTTTGGCTTCTGCTTACACTATGCTGAAGATGTTCGACGAGGCTTCTGAATGCTTCGAAATGGCACTTCAACTCGATAGTCGGAATACTGGCATCATTCATAATTATGCAAAACTCACTTTACTAAACAACGATTATAATCACAGCATCGAACTCTGTAATAAAGCATTAGATATAAATCCTTCCTTTTCTGCTGCACATAGAACTTTATTTTCGGCACTTATCAAGAAAGGAAAAATCAAAGAGTCATTAGCACTATCGGAAAATATATCAAAACAATTCCCCCACGAAACAAAACATCACATACGCTATTTATTCAATTTAAATTATGACGAAACCATCTCGCCAGAAAAAATAATGCGTGAACATCTGCGTTGGGGCGAAGCAATATCACTTTCTGAGAAAATTCATCCCACAAAGATATCCAACAACATCGAAGATAATAGAAAAATTCGAATAGGCTATGTTTCTCCTGATTTCAGAAAACATTCCGTCGCTTATTTTTTAGAGCCCTTGTTAAAGCATCATGATAAAAATGAATTCGAAATATTCTGCTACTCCAATGTAAAAGACAATGATGACGTCACCGAACATCTAAAAACTTATGCAGACCGATGGCTCGATACTTATAAACTTAACGACCAACAAATTACCAAGCAGGTCATTAAAGATAAAATCGATATTCTTATCGATCTAGCCGGTCACACTAAAGGAAATCGTTTAAATGTCTTTATAAAAAAACCAGCCCCTATTCAGATTACTTATCTTGGTTATCCTTCGACAACCGGATTACCCTCAATGGATTATCGACTTGTCGATGAAAACACTGACCCTTCCGAATCTGAAAATTTTGCCACAGAAAAACTGTTACGAATACCTGACTGTTTTCTCTGTTATTCAAATAGTACGGAATGCAAGCCTGAACCCACTAAGCATCATGACTCGGTTGTATTTGGCTCATTTAACAATTTACCCAAAATTAATACCCAAGTGATAGCTACATGGGCAGAAATTCTGAATCAAGTAGCAGGATCAAAGTTATTCCTTAAAAGCCGCTCATTTTCCGATAACAATGTCTGTGAAGATTACTTAAGCATGTTCGAGCAACATGGTATTACACGTAGTAGAATTACGATGATTGGTCTAATTGAAAACGATCTTGAACATATGCGGTGCTATAACAACATTGATATTGCTCTGGATACTTTTCCATATAATGGCACAACAACGACTTGTGAGGCTCTCTGGATGGGAGTACCCGTAATTTGTTTCAGTGGTGACCGACATGCATCACGCGTTAGCAGCTCGCTATTACATGCTTCAGACCTTAGCGAACTTGTCGCTAAAGATCGTAATGAATATATAGAAAAGGCTACTGCTCTAGCCAAAGACACCGAACGCTTACAGCACTATAAAACAACAATACGCAATCAAATGCTGCATTCTCCTCTTTGTGACGCAAAGAACTTTGCAAGGAAAATCGAAGACATCTATAAGAAACTCTACTTAGAAAATGACACTTCACTAAAACCTAAATAGTGAACGATAAAACCACTAAACTTTCTGACACCAAAAATCATAACATTCAATGAATGTATCTGGATTTTCTTCCTCAAAAATTTCCCAATTTTCAAGATTTCGCATATTAGGATCTTCCGGGAAACGTTCACTATAATGTGCAGGCACTTGATTATCACTAAAAATAAACCCTAAAAATGCCAAATTAAAACGATTTAGCATTTTTCTTATCTGCGCTATAGTTAAATTATTATCTTGTGCGCCATATAATAAATACCGACACTCACTCATTGTGTAGAAATCTCTATATTGTGTGACTACAGCAAAATCACTATCAGCTGCCTTTGCAAAAATATCTTGGCGTGCTTGTCGAAGCCCCTCATCGTTTTCAGGATAACCTTGTTGACTAAGGAACCTGCGTAAATTTTTAGTAAATCGGCGGGCAATATGACTATAGAAACCAAGTCGCATTGTTCCATTAGGTAATAAATTAGATACCAGGTTACTTAATCCTTCCTCAGGGTCTTGTAAATGATGTAATACACCAAAACAATCAATATGGTGAAATTTCTCGTCATATTCATTCAAACGAAGAATATCTGCCTGTGCGTACTGAATATTTTTGATATCTAACTTTGTCGACATTCTGCTCGCATAAGCGAGACTAGAACGACTTAGATCGAGTGCGTACACATCACTACCGGTGAATTGTTGCGTCACTTGAATCGCATGTTTCCCCGTTCCACAACCTGCCACTAATATCTTTAATTTTTCATCCGTTTTAAATGGTAAATCACGATCTGAAAATGTCTTAGTGAAATACATAGCATAAGTGCTATAAACAGATTCCTTATTCAAGCTCAACCAACGAGGATATGGCGCCTCCTCATTAATAGCCATCACGTCTAAAGATGACTCTTCAATGTCTGTAATTTTCTTAAAATTATCCTTTAGTCTCGCCTCTTCTTGCACTTCGAATATTTGAACATTAATGATATTTTTAAGTACTTCAGGAAATTCATCTTTTAAAGCAACAATCTGCTCTGCCATTGGCAGCTTATACAGTGGCATATAAGAAGCGATAATTAGAAAGTCGATTGCGTGATTGCTTAAATTAAATTCAGCTGTTTCTTTACTATTTTCCAGATTCAGAATTACATCATCTAACAAACAATGTTCTTCCTCACTGATATAAAAAACATACTCATTATTAAAAGACTGATCCGCAAATAATGCTAACGATTCTTGTTGCGTAGCTAAAAAGGCCTCATCACCATCAACTAATGCCTGCAAATATATTCCACGAATTGCTGTTAAGATTCTTTCCATTACAGCATTAATAACAACAGTCTTTCTTAGCAGACCATTACATAAAGGAGTTAAAAATAGCTCTCTAATACTTTTATCAGCCAATCTTTTCCGCAATAAATCCCCATCCTTATTTTCTACTGCTTCTCGCAATAAATTTAATCTTGAATCATCCAGAACATAACCCGAAGCCACTAAACTTAATGACTGGTAATCAAGCCCCTGCACATCAAAACTTTTTTCAATTATCGTTTTAAATTCTTCATCTAATGCAGTTGTTTTTGATACTGCATTTGCAAATTCCTGTCTATATAACAATTGCTGCGGACTTAATTCCATTGCCGTTTTATAAGACTGTAGCGCCTCCAACGATGCCCCTTGTATCCAATGCAGATTACCCAAATTATTATGCGCATCTGGAAAATCGGGTTGTAAACTAACCGCTTTCCTTAACAGTTTTTCAGCTTGTTCATAATCTTTTTTTGCCTTAAGCAAATTGGCCAGATTATTCATCGCAACAACATTATCAGGGTAGTTTTTCAACTCGTTTTCAAAGGCAATTGCAGCCTTATCTGCCTCACCTAACTCGTTTAAAACTATTCCCAAATTATTATTTGCATCTTCAAGAAGCGGATTTTCTGATAAAGCTTTAGAATAAGCGGTAACTGCCTCCTCTGGCAATCTCAACTCATGCAACAAAAGTCCATAATTAAAAAACACCGTATCTTCTCGAGAACCTTTCTCAATTGCATCTTCTATATGTTGACGTGCTTGCTCTAAATCATCAAGCAACCAATATGTCATACCCAAGAAATAGCAAATTTGATAATCCGACGGATTAGACTCAAGTAGCTCAGAATAAATATTCTTAGCTAAAATCAGGTCCCCTTGCTGCCGAAAAACACGCGCTTGTTCAATCAATTCTTCTCTAGAAATATTTGCGTCCAACTGGAGGCTCCTAAAATATTATTATAATCAACGGTTCATATTCCAAATTCCATGAACCTTTATATTTCACAGCATACAATAAACAACTTATTAAATAAAAAAGCCCGCAAAAGCGAGCTTTTTTATTTACGTAGCCGGGCCGCAAGGATTGCTGCTGCAATTTTCTCGACCCTTATCCGGATCTAGGTTTCACTTATTCATACTATAAAACCCAAAAGGCCCGCCAATGGCGAGCCTTTTGAATTTGACCACTACAGAAACGATTAACGTTTCGAGTATTGTGGACGCTTACGTGCTTTATGCAGACCGACTTTCTTACGCTCAACTTTACGAGCATCACGTGTTACGAATCCGGCTTTACGTAAATCTGCACGTAGAGTTTCATCGTATTTCATTAATGCACGAGTAATACCGTGGCGAATCGCACCCGCTTGACCAGTGTTACCACCGCCATTTACGTTAACTTTAATATCAAAGTTACCCGCGTGTTCTGTCAACTCAAGTGGTTGACGAACTACCATACGAGAAGTTTCACGACCGAAGTATTCTTCGATTGTGCGATTATTAATAGTGATGTTGCCGCTACCTGCTGTCATGTAAACGCGTGCAGTAGATGATTTGCGACGACCCGTGCTGTAATAAGTATCTGACATTTAAATTAACCTAAGTGGCTTAAATATCCAGCGGCGTTGGCTGCTGGGCGGTATGTTTATGTTCGCTACCTGCGTAAACCTTGAGTTTGCGATACATCGCACGACCCAGTGGATTCTTTGGCAACATGCCTTTAACGGCTTTCTCAATAATCCGTTCTGGCGCTTTTTTCTGCAGCTTATCAAAAGTGATTGCTTTAATACCGCCAACAAAACCTGTGTGATGGTAGTAAATCTTATCAGTCTCTTTACGACCTGTTACGCGAATCTTTTCAGCGTTGATCACAACGATGTAGTCGCCCGTGTCCACATGAGGTGTGTACTCAGGTTTATGCTTACCGCGTAAACGACGTGCGATTTCTGTTGCCATACGACCAAGGGTCTTGCCTTCGGCGTCTATAACGAACCAATCGCGTTTCACTTCAGCAGGCTTTGCGCTGAATGTCTTTGTTCCAATCATGCCAATATCCAATAAGATGCTACGAAAAGAGGCGGAATATTACTTGAGTCTGGGCACGGATACAAGTGCAATACAGCATCATTTTGGCTAAATAAGCCTTATGGAAGCTGGGTTAGGAAGATCTGCTGATATATACGAGGTTTATTGGCTCGTAGGCTAATTCAGCCATCATATACCTTGTTTTAGGTATTCTATTTATAATATTTGCAGATGGGTCCGTGGCACACAGACAACCTATATACAGGAATGATTATGGGTATCCTAACCTTCTTCCGTTCATGGAGGCTGATGACTCTGGGTATCTCCTTAGCTTCTGTGGCTTGGAGATTTACAACTCACAGAACCCTGCGGGTTCATTGTGAGCACTCCATTCGTCCCGAATCGGAGCCAAAAAAAAGGCGCAGCCAAGGTGGCGCGCCTAAAAATTCCACCATTGGGAGGTGGAGGAGGTTCCTATCAAACTGGAGGCTCAATGCATCCAACTGAAATGATGAGTACATAGTAGGCTAAGTTAGAATATTAGTCAATACTTATTTAGGTGTTGCGTACAAATAAAAAAGGCGCGATTCCGTTAAGAATCGCGCCCGGTACCACTATACTCTTCTATTCGTGGAGGAATGTTAGAGTGTTCTTTCCCTGTTAGGGGTGTATCTGTGGTGTATTAAGCATCGTGGATGGACGTTTTTTTGTCAATGATTAGTTTTTAATGTTAAAAATCAATATCTTGCTTGATTTTAGTAATGTAATATATCATCAATATTCAGCATGCTGCTGGTTTTATTCAATTCGTTTATATTTTTATAACATACTGTTTTTTAATGATATTTAAATAATCATCAAAATAACGACTTTTACATAAAAAAACTTTAAATCTTTAACCTTTCTACGATTTCACCATTTTTGACATGTTTTTCCATAATTTCATCAATATCTTGCTCATCAACATAGCTATACCAAACTGCTTCCGGGTATACGACTAACACCGGACCTTCGCTACAACGATCAAGACAACCCGCCGAGTTAATACGCGCGCCACCTTCGCCCGATAATCCCATTTGTTTACTTTTAGACTTTGCATAATCACGCATCGCTTGCGCATCAAAGTCCTGGCAACAGGTGCAACCTTCGTCGCGTTGATTAGTACAAAAGAAAACATGGTGTTTGTAGTAGCTCATAAAAGTAATTAGGCCTAATGGCGCGCATGCGCGTAAAATGTTTTTCCATTATATAGGTTAAAATAAATTTAAAAAGGTTACCTATCTCCGTGCCTGTTACAAACAATAAAACATCACTTATTGCTGAAGCGGACAAATGCGTGCTTTGTGGCATGTGTTTACCGCATTGCCCTACTTATTCGCTCGCGCAAAATGAGAATGAATCTCCACGCGGGCGTCTGGTATTAGGTAAAGCACTCTTATCCGGGTTAGTTGAAGCAACCGATGACCTTGTTGAACATATTGATCATTGTTTGGTCTGTCGTAGTTGCGAAAGCGCCTGCCCTTCAGGGGTTAAATTTGGTGCTTTCATGGATGGCTTGCGTAATCACCTTCCTCGTCAAGAATCTCAGCATGATTTTGCAAATATTCTGACTGATCAACAACAACGTCGCGCATTAAACAAAAAATTATGGCTAGGTCAAAAAAGCGGTCTGTTATCTATCGGTAAAATCGTTCTCGGCAGTAACAACAAACATTTATTAAAAAGCCTACCTACAGTGCAGCGTTTCCAGCCACTTAATGAATACTACTCGGCTCAAGGTTCTGAATTAGCCAGGGTAATGTTATTCACCGGCTGCAATAGTGAATTACTTGGAAATGCTCTCGTATTAAGCGCGATTGAATTATTGACGCGACTAGGTGTGAGTATTGAAATTCCATCTGCGCAAGAATGTTGTGGCGGATTATCGCGTCATCATGGTGATGCCGATAAAGCCAATGAACTTGAAATGAAGAATATCGCTGCATTTGCAGATGAAGATATTCCGGTTATAACGCTCGCCAGTGGTTGTGGTGCTAGCTTATTGGATTATCGCGCTTTAGAAAACAGCAGCAGCTCTGCTGAATCATTTGCTTCTAGGATAACCGATATCAATAGTTTTCTTGCGTCTCATCTACAATCAACTCAAGCATCTTTCAAACCTTTAAATAAAAAGGTCTTTGTGCACACGCCCTGCAGTATGAAAAATGTCATGCGACAAGATAAAGCCATTCCAATATTGCTAGAAATGATTCCAGAACTTGAAGTCACCCTTTTGAATGGTCAGCGCGGTTGCTGTGGTGCAGCAGGCACATATATGTACGAGCAAACAGAATCTGCTGATGCACTGCGTGAACCCATCCTGACCGATCTGACGAAACAACAAGCCAATATCTTGGTAACGACCAATATAGGCTGCGCCATGCATATTCAGGCTGGCGCCCCCAAAGTAGAAGTCATACATCCTATTGAATTACTTGCTAAGCAACTCGATATCTAGCGATTGGCAATAACCAATTATTAGAGGATAATATTGCCATGACTCAACGTAGCTTCACTCTTGCAGACAGAATAGCCCTTGGCATGGATCAAGCGCTACGTACTGTATTTGGTAAACCTCAGGTGACTGAACGAGCCAATCCTTCTGACGATATTCCGGATACCGACGAACTCTCTAGCGAAGAACAGCAACACATCGCTGGCCTAATGCGAATTAACCATGTTGGTGAAGTATGCGCACAGGCACTTTATCAAGGCCAGGCAATGACCGCTAAGCTCGATACTGTTCGCGATAGCATGCAGCGTGCTGCAGATGAAGAGAACGACCACCTTGCTTGGTGTGAACAACGTCTTGATGAATTGCATAGCCACAAAAGCCTACTCAACCCACTTTGGTACGCGGGTTCTTTTGGTCTTGGTGCCTTAGCGGGTCTTGCTGGCGATAAATGGAGCCTTGGCTTTGTAGCAGAAACTGAACATCAGGTTGTTGCGCATCTCGATGAACATCTTGCCGAGCTACCGGAACAAGATAATCGTAGCCGTGCCATTCTAGAACAAATGAAAGAAGATGAAGGCCGGCATGCTACGGTAGCATTAGATGCCGGTGGTGCTGAGTTGCCTGCTCCAATAAAACAAGCGATGAAATTCACGTCAAAAATAATGACTACTGCGGCGTATAAGATTTAATTGCCTTTATTAATCATCTTCTTCGGATTACGCGGCAAACAGCTAATCCGACCTACTAAAATTCACAAGACTTCAAAACCAATTAACAACGATCAGAAATCGGTGGATGGTAAATCATCTGTACTGTATTGCCATCTGGATCGAAACAATAGAAGCTACGCGCGCCATCACGATGCGTACGTGGTTTAGTACGCATTTCAACATTATTTTCTAACAGAAAATCATACCAGACATCAACATCGCCCATTTGGCGCATAATAAAACCGATGTGATCGAGATGCTGGCCTTCTTCTGCAAATGGAATAGTTGCACGATGTAATGCAAGATTATCATTGCCGGAACAAAGATAGACGCTATCGGCATCTGGACGCCATTCAACGGCCATGCCTAAAAGCTCAGTGTAGAAATGTTCGCAAGCTTCAAATTTTAACGCGTAGAACGCCACATGACGCAGTCCACCCGTAGCAGGAGGACGACTCATTCCACTTCCTCAATTTCATAGTCATGAGTAATTTCTGCCATCGCACCGAGCATAATAGAAGCTGAACAATATTTTTCAGATGACAATTCAATCGCCCGCTTAACACGATCTTCCTTTAAGCCTTTACCAATAATACGGAAGTGGGCATGAATTTTAGTAAAGATCTTAGGTTCTTGTTCCGCCCGCTCCGCTTCAATTTCTACAATACAATCACGCACATCTTGGCGCGCCTTGGTCAGAATCATCATGACATCAAACATGGTGCAGCCTCCTAAACCCAATAACAGCATCTCCATCGGCCGCACACCAAGATTGCGTCCACCATGATCTGGCGGTCCATCCATAACAATCGCATGTCCACTGCCAGACTCACCTAGAAAAGTGACGTCTTCCACCCATTTAACTCGCGCTTTCATGAACTACTCCACAGAAATACTGACGGCGTAGGGTATCATATTAGCAGCGGCCAGTGACTGTCCACTAAGGAAAAAGGGTCTTACGTTGACGGTTCGACAGCACCCTCAAAAACGCCTACACTCAATTATATAACAACTAAAAAGGCTAATTCTGTTAGACGACATTCATGATTAGACCAGCCGACAATCCTGCTATCCAGCGCTTCCTTGAGCACTGCCACCACCGCCGCTATCCAGCGAAGAGTGTCATTATCTATGCAGGTGATGTACCCGATGTTCTTTACTACATCATCGAAGGTTCAGTCTCTGTTCTCATTGAAGATGAAGATGGTCGTGAAATCGTATTAGCCTACCTTAATCCCGGTGATTTCTTTGGTGAAATGGGACTATTTGTACCTGAAAATAAACGCAGTGCTTGGGTCCGAGCACGTACAGAATGTGAATTGGGCGAGATAAGTTATAGCAAATTTCGTCAGCTCTCTACCGAGAATCCCGATATTCTATTTGAACTGGCCTCACAAATGGCTATCCGGCTACAAAATACCAGCCGCAAGGTAGGCCACCTTGCCTTTATGGATGTAACCGGTCGTGTTGCCCGCACCCTGCTCGATTTATGTAAACAACCCGATGCCATGACACATCCTGATGGCATGCAAATACGCATCACCCGTCAGGAAATTGGACGCATTGTCGGTTGTTCTCGTGAAATGGTTGGGCGCGTCCTAAAGAATCTGGAAGAACAGAGTCTGATTAGCGTCAAAGGCAAAACCATTGTTGTCTTTGGTACGCGATAGTCTTTATTAAGAAAAATTCAGTTTGAAAAAAGTTCCTGCAATTTTTTACCCGGCTCTTTTTCACGCATAAAAGCTTCTCCTACCAAGAATGTATTCACTTGATGCTGACGCATCAGCTCAACATCTGCCTTAATATGAATACCGCTTTCGGTAACGACAATACGATCTTCTGGAATTTGTTCGAGTAATTCAAGTGTTGTATTCAATGATGTTTCAAACGTACGCAGGTTACGATTATTAATACCCATCAGCGGAATATTTAATTTTAATGCCCGTTGTAGTTCTTCTGCATCATGCACTTCAACCAATACATCCATACCCAGTTTTATTGCCAGTGAACAGAGCTCCTGCATTTGCGTATCTTCCAGCACTGCAACAATTAACAAAATACAGTCCGCACCCAAGACGCGTGCTTCTACTACTTGGTATGGGTCAATAAAGAAATCTTTACGGATCACCGGTAAGTCACAAGCAGCACGTGCTTGCTGCAAGTATTCATCACTGCCCTGAAAGAAGTCGGTATCGGTCAATACTGATAAACAAGCTGCTCCCGCTGCTGCGTAACTCTGCGCAATTTCCGCCGGCTGAAAATCTTCACGCAATATACCTTTACTCGGTGAAGCCTTCTTTATTTCTGAAATCACTGCCGATTGCCCTGCAGCAAGTTTACTGCGAATTGAATCAACAAAACCACGTACAGGTAGCGCAGAATCCAGCTTCGCCTCTAATTCAGCAAGAGGTGTTTTTTCTTTGCATGCCGCAACTTCTTCTTGCTTACGCGCAATGATCTTTTTCAGAATGTCAGGTGTGTTGCTCATGTTAAATACTCTGGAAATTAACGCAAAGTACGCAAAGGCGCAGAGTTCGCGGAGAAAAACTAAAATAATTTTATTATCTTTTCTTAAAACAAATAATCCTTTGCGTCCTTCGCGCCTTTGCAAACTCTGCGTTATCTACAAGGAATTAGACAGTTTCACCAACTCATCTAACTTGGTCTGTGCTGCGCCACTGGCGATAATTTCTTTGGCTTTGTTAACACCATCTTCAAGTGAGTCAACCAGATCTGCTGCATAGATTGCTGCGCCCGCATTGATGATCACGATGTCACGTGCCGCTCCCGGTGTATTCGCAAAGGCCGACTTAATAACCTCAAGACTTTGCTCAGCACCATCAACTTGTAGATATTCTAGCTTGCCGCGTTCGAGGCCAAACTGCTCAGGAGTAATTGTGTAAGTCGTGATTGCACCATTTTTTAATTCAGCAACATGCGTATCATCGGCGATGCTGATCTCATCCATGCCATCTGCTGAGTGAACCACAAGAACATGATTACTGCCAAGTGCATTTAATACTTCAGCTAATGGCTCTACTAATTCATCACTGAACACACCGAGTAATTGGTTAGGCGCACCGGCGGGATTCGTGAGTGGTCCAAGTACGTTAAAGATAGTACGTACCGCCATTTCTTTACGTGGGCCAATTGCATGCTTCATTGCGCTGTGATGTTTCGGCGCGAACATAAATCCAACACCTACTTCTTTAATGCATTGGCCTACTTGTTCTGGAGACAAATCAAGATTCACACCCGCTGCTTCTAATAAATCAGCACTACCAGATTTGCTCGATACCGAACGGTTACCGTGTTTTGCTACCGTGCCACCGGCTGCGGCAACGACAAAAGTGCTGGCCGTCGATATATTAAAGGTGTTAATGCCATCACCGCCGGTACCAACGATATCAACAACGTGATCACCATCAACCTTAACGCCGGATGCCAGCTCACGCATGACACTAGCCGCGGCGGTAATTTCATCTACCGTTTCACCTTTCATGCGCAGGCCAACGAGGAAACCACCAATCTGCGCAGGCGTTGCTTCGCCAGTCATAATCAAACGCATCACCGCGGTCATGTCATCACGTGACAAGCCCTGTTTATCAAGCACACTACGAATAGCTGATTGCATATCCATGGCCATTTCCCTTTAACTCTTTTGTTCTAAATAATTGCGTAACATATCGTGACCATGTTGCGTCAGAATAGATTCTGGGTGGAATTGCACACCCTCAATCGCCATGTCTTTATGACGCACCCCCATAATTTCGTCAATCTCACCGGCATCATTTTCAGTCCATGCGGTCACTTCAAAACAATCAGGCAGACTCGCTTTATCTATTACCAGAGAATGGTAACGCGTTGCCTCAAGTGGATTAGAAAGGCCTTTAAATACACCCACATCATTATGCTTCACCATCGAGGTTTTGCCATGCATGATGTTATTGGCATGCACAATCTTACCGCCAAAGGCCTGGCCAATACTTTGATGGCCAAGACACACACCTAAAATTGGCAACTTACCCGAAAAATGTTTTATCGCATCGATTGAAATGCCCGCTTCATTCGGCGTACACGGTCCGGGAGAAACCACCAAATGCGTCGGATTCAGTTTTTCAATCTCAGCCACCGTAATTTGATCATTACGATGCACCTGCACATCAGCACCCAACTCACCAAAGTACTGAACCAAGTTGTAGGTAAAAGAATCATAGTTGTCGATCATTAGTAACATAATATTCTCCTACCCTAAGCCTTTGGCAGCCATGGCTACTGCGCGGAAAATAGCGCGCGCCTTGTTCATGGTTTCGTCCCATTCACTTTGCGGCACGGAGTCTGCAACAATACCGGCACCTGCCTGAATGTGTAATGTCTTGTTTTTAATCACGGCAGTACGGATCGCAATTGCCGTATCCATGTTACCTTCCCATGATAAGTAACCCACTGCACCTGAATAGACGCCGCGTTTAACGGGCTCGAGTTCGTCAATGATTTCCATAGCACGAATCTTCGGCGCGCCACTCACCGTACCTGCAGGGAATGTTGCACGTAGTGCGTCCACTGCTGACATATCTGACTTCAACTTGCCCTTCACGTTCGAGACGATATGCATCACATGTGAGTAACGCTCAATGAGCATCCTCTCGGTCAGCTCTACCGAGCCGACCTCGGCAACACGACCGGCGTCATTACGGCCAAGATCAATTAGCATGAGGTGTTCTGCAAGCTCTTTCGGGTCTGCCAGCAACTCAATTTCTAACGCCTTGTCCTCCGTTTCTGTTTTACCACGTGGGCGTGTGCCGGCAATCGGTCTTACAGTAACCTCACCATCTTCAACACGTGTCAGGATTTCCGGCGATGAACCAACAATATGGAAATCACCCAAATCAAGAAAGTACATATAAGGAGAAGGATTCAGACTGCGCAATGCACGATATAAATCCAATGGTTCATTCTCAAAAGGAATCGACAAGCGCTGCGACAACACCACTTGCATGGCATCACCTTCAAGAATGTAATTCTTAATACGACCCACCGCCGATTTAAAACCTTCTTCCGTAAAGCCGGAGACAAAATCCGACTCTTCTACTTGTGTACTCGCACCGCCTGCCTCGTGGTATTCCGGCGTTGCCTGACGTAACTTGGCAACCAACTCATCAAGACGCGCCTCCGCTACTTGATGTGCATTATCAATCTCGGGATTAACATGAATCACCACGTACATCTTGCCCGATAGATTATCGAACACGACTACTTCATCCGACACCATTAAGAGGATATCCGGATTATCGAGTGGGTCTGGGTTCGGGCAGGTTTTTAGTTTCGGTTCGACATAACGAATCGTGTCATAACCAAAGTAACCCACCAGACCACCGGTGAAGCGCGGCAGACCTTCCACCTCGGGTACTTGGTAACGTGACTGAAAATCTTCGATAAAAGCCAGCGGGTCATCCGCTTCAACTGTTTCAATTACTTCGCCGTCTTTTTCTATCTCAATAGTCGTACCGCGAACCCGCATCAATGTACGGCAAGGCAATCCAATAATAGAATAACGCCCCCATTTTTCACCACCCTGTACGGACTCGAATAAATAAGAATATGGGCCATCGGCCAGTTTCAGATAAGCACTCAGGGGTGTATCAAGATCCGCGAGGATCTCGCGCATCAAGGGGATGCGATTATAACGTTTCGCTGCTAACGCGTTGAATTGTTCGGGTGTCATTGTCATTGCCTACACATATTATGGATACAAGGGAATTACTGGTTCTTTTTTCAGACCAGATCCACCATCGTTCATCCATTAATGTATCCATTTATTATTATCCAAATGACAATTTTATTTGTTTAAGAAACCTTCTCAAGCAGTGATTGTAGCTCAGCCATAGAATCAATCAAGGCATCTGGCTTGGCATCGGCGATATTAGCACCGTGATTATAGCCATAGGTCATACAGGTAATCTGAAAACCCGCCGCACGAGCCGCTTTTACATCACTTACTGAGTCACCCAGCATCATCGCCTCTGCAGGCTCAACACCGAAAAATTCTGCAGCATGCAATAATGGTAGTGGATCCGGTTTCTTCTTATCTAAAGTGTCACCACTGATGATAATCGCAAATTCATCATGGATACCGAGCTGCTTGAGCAGAGGGATCGTAAACGCCGCTGCCTTGTTGGTCACACAACCCATTTTATAGCCCGAGGCTTTCATGTAATTCATGCCTTCCTGGACACCGGGGTACAATGCACTACGTACACAAGTGTTCTCGGTATACAGATCCATAAAGATAGGTAGAGCCTTGGCTTTCAAATCTTCATTAGGATAGCCGTCCAGATCATCAACCAACGCTCTTTCGACTAAGCGTTCTACGCCATTGCCAACCCAATGGCGTACTCGGGCTTCGCCTCGTACCGGCATAGCAAGTTGCTTAAGCATTTCATCGACACAAAATGCCAAATCAGGAACACTATCAACTAATGTTCCATCGACATCGATGAGGATCATTTCAGGCTTTTTTAAGCTCATATTTTTTACTTTAAGATCCAACGCAGAGGACTTCTCACAGAACACTTCCAGCGTTCATTGTGAGTACCCTACACCTTCGATGTCAGGGCAAGTAGCAGAGAACGCCAAGTCTTTTAAAGTTAACTTCTCTGCGCCCTTAGCGCCTCGGCGTCTTTGCGCGTAGATCTTGTATGCCTTTATTTAGCCTTCGCTAGTTCAGCGCGCATTTCACCGATAACTGTATCGTAACGGTTTGCATCGCTATCACTTGCCGCACCAAAAATCGCAGAACCGGCAACAAACATATCTGCGCCCGCTTCTTTAATTTCGCGAATATTATCTACTTTTACACCACCATCGATTTCAAGACGAATATCTCGGCCTGATGCATCAATGATCTTGCGAGCTGCACGTAGCTTATCAAGTGTGTGAGGAATGAAACTCTGTCCACCAAAACCCGGGTTCACAGACATCAAAAGAACCAAATCAATCTTGTCGATAACGTGCTCAAGCACATCTAAAGAAGTCGCTGGGTTAAATACCAAACCAGACTTACAGCCTTCGTTTTGAATCAGCTGCAAACTACGGTCGATATGTTCGGACGCTTCTGGGTGGAACGTAATGTAACTCGCACCAGCCTTAGCAAAATCAGGAATAATGCGATCCACTGGCTTGACCATTAGATGCACATCAATTTCAGCAGTAACGCCATGCTTACGCAGCGCTTCACAAACCAACGGCCCGATAGTCAGGTTAGGAACGTAATGGTTATCCATTACATCAAAATGTACTACGTCAGCACCCGCTGCGAGTACCTTGTCTACTTCGTCACCGAGCTTGGCAAAATCTGCCGATAATATCGATGGTGCAATTAGATCATTTGCCATGGTGGTCACCCTTTTGTAAGTATGTAATTTGTATTCGCACCGAAATAATCGGCACCCTAAAAAGTTGAAGGCGGACTTTACCCGATTAACGCGGATATTTCAGCTTTTTCACGCTATGATGTTGTCTTATTATGACAATACTTACTATGGGTACCGTTGCATGAAGAAACATATAATTAGTATATTTTTCATAATCTTAGGATTGAATTGCACGTCCGTATTCAGTTCAGATATGGCCAAAGAAAAGCGCTGGGCTGATCAAGTCGTTGACGGTATTATCGTCGGTGACGCTGTTTGGCTAGAGGCTGAGGGCAATAAATTCCTTGGTATTTATACGGAAAATGATACCGATAATGCCAAAGGCGCCATCATTTTACTCCATGGAAGTGGCGTGCATCCCAATTGGCCAGACATTATTCAACCACTTCGCTCTGAATTGCCTACATATGGCTGGACAACCTTGTCGATTCAAATGCCTATTCTTGCCAATGATGCCAAGCACTCAGAATATGCACCGCTGATGAAAGAAGGCCCTGCCCGCATTAATGCCGCAATCAATTATCTAAACAGTAAGTTCTATCAGAATATTATTATTGTTGCGCATAGTCTCGGAAGCACGATGGCAAACCATTACCTAGCTCCAAGTTCCAAACGTGTCCGAGCTTATGTTGCCATTGGCATGGGGGCATCAAGTGATGATCTTGATGAAATGAATAACACGAAATATTTATCTCGCATTAATCTTCCATTACTTGATATTTATGGTTCGCAGGATCTTGATTCCGTTCTTAGCTCTGTCAAACAGCGCCGGCAAGCCGCTCGAAAAGCCGGAAACGAAAACTATCGCCAAGTTGAAGTACCTGGTGCCAATCACTTCTTTAATGGTCTTGATGATGAACTAATTCAACGAGTAAAAAGTTGGTTATCAAACCATGCCGGTCGAATATAATCTCCGCTAAATTATTGGAAACGACACCATGATGACTATTGCTATTACCCTGCATGTTTTATCCGCCGTTATTTGGGTTGGCGGTATGTTCTTTGCCTACATGGCACTGCGCCCCGTCGCGGCAGTTCTACTCGAACCACCTGCGCGCTTGTCTTTGTGGTGTAACGTCTTTGGTAAATTCTTCCCATGGGTCTGGGTATGTATTATTAGCTTACTCGGCAGTGGCTATTGGATGGCACTCACCCTGTTCGGCAGCTTTGGAAACTTTCCCTTATTTGTCAATCTCATGAATGGCCTTGGTATTCTAATGATGCTGCTGTTCATGCATCTTTTCTTTGCACCCTACCGACGCTTAAAACAGGCACTTACAGCTAATGACATTCCTACTGCTGGTAAAAAGCTGGCTCAAATCAGAATGATTATCGGCATTAATCTTATTTTGGGTTTAGTCGTAGTGACCATTGGCACAGCGGGTGACCGCTTGTTTCATTTAATGAATCATTAAGAGCGTAATGCAGCTCACATTATTTGTTCTGCTCACAGAATTATTAATACAGGTTTATTATAAAAAAAGCTTTAAATTTTAGACAAAGAGAGCTTCATGAAAATAAATCGATACTGGCTGATATTTTATATTTTCATTGGCGGATTATTTCTAAGTATGCCCTCGATGGCTGCTGATGAATTATTGCAATTAACACAAGCAGAACGTGCCTGGATAAAGACTCACCCCCAACTTACTATTGCCAACGAAACGGATTGGCCACCCTTTGATTATATTGAAAATGGTGAACCTGCTGGATATTCCATTGATGTTACACGTCTGATTGCACGTAAAACAGGCCTACGACTGAAATTTGTTAATGGTTATACTTGGCAAGAACTCATGCAACAATTTAAAGCCGATAAAATTGATATTTTACCGGCTCTTTTTGTAAATGATGAGCGACTAAAATATATTTCTTTTACTAAAAGCTATTACGCACAACCCTCTGTTATGGTTGTTCATAATAAAAATAAAGATATTGTCAAAATAGAAAGTCTGACAGGCAAACGTGTTGCTGGCGTTAAAGGCTATAGCTTTACTACCGCGATTAAACGAATTATGCCAACTGCCACTGTAGTTGAAGTCAGCAGTATACTAGAAGGGTTAAAGGCGGTGTCACTCGGTAAGGCGGATGCTTTTATTGATAGCATTGGTACAGTGTCTTACCTGCTTGAAAATAACTATATTCCGAATCTCAAAATTATCAGTGACATCAACCATGCTGATTTAGATAGTCCTGCTATTCACATGGGTGTTTCAAAGGATAAGATAATATTAAGAAATATTCTCGATAAAGCCTTGGCTTCAATCAGTCGAAAAGAGAAGCGTGAATTGGCTAATCTCTGGTTTTATGACTCTGTAAAAAAAGAAAGACAACCTGTACGCTTATCGCCAGAACAACAAGACTGGATGAATCAACATCCGAAGATTCGGATTGGTATTATGAATGCATGGCCACCAATGGATTATGTCGATGCTAACGGTAAGCCACAAGGTATTGGCGTTAAGTTTATTGATGCATTGAACCTCCGTTTTGGAGATCGCTTTGAGATTATTCCTGGATTATGGAAAGATAATTTTTCCGCCGTAAAAGAAAAGCGTCTTGATGCTTTAATGGACATCACACCACGGCCAGATCGAGAAGAACATATAAATTTCACTAAACCTTATATTGAAGTTCCTCACTTGATTTATACACTTATAAGCGCACCTCCTATAGTGTCTTTAGCAGATCTTAAGGGAGAAACAGTTGGCGTTGAAAAGGGCTTTTTTATTGTTAATGTTCTGCGTAAAAAATATCCCACGATCAAGGTAAAAGAGTACCTCAACACCAGTGATGCGCTTGATGCATTATCTAAAAGCGAGGTTGATGCTTATGTCGGTAATCGTGCGGTAGCGAATCATATTATTCAAAATGAACTTATAACGAATATTATTGCGCAAGGAAAAATAAAAGAAACTTCATCAATTAACGCTATTGGTATACGTAAAGACTGGCCAATATTACGTGATATATTGCAGAAAGGATTGGATAATATAAGCGCAAAAGAACGCGCTAAAATCATTAACCCTAACCCTAACCCCTATCTGAGTAATATCGCAAAATTAAAATCAATGTTATTTAAAAAGTTAACTAAGAAAGAGCGTAACTGGTTAAATAAAAAACCAATTCTTCACATTGGTGTTGATCAAAGCTGGCCACCTGTTGAGTGGATTGACGAGAAAGGTAATTATCTGGGAATGACTTCCGATTACATGAAGGTGATATCAGATATGCTCGGCTTGAATATCGTAAAGCCAGAAAAAATGCTTTGGAAAGAAGTTCTAAATCGAGCTAAACGTAAAGAGATTGATGTATTAACGGCTGCGGTGTCAACTGATTCACGCCGTGATTTTTTAAATTTCACCACACCATACTTGAATTTCCCCCTTGTTGTTTTTACCAGAGATGATTCTTCATTAGTAACAAATTTACGTGATGTATATGGAAAACGTGTAGGTATTGAGGATGGTTATTCTTCTCAGGAAAAATTAAACCGCGACCATCCTCAGTTGGAACTGACACCATACAAATCAACTAAAGATATTTTATATGCATTATCAATAGGTGAGCTCGATGCTTACATTGGTAATTTAACTGTTGCTGTCTACCTGCTTAACAAAGAAGGTTTAACAAATATCCGAGTATCTGCACCAACAGAATATAGCTTTGATCTTTCTATTGCTATACGAAAAGATATTCCTGAACTACATTCTATTCTTGAAAAAGCATTATCAGTTATCGATGAAGTGCAGCGCAGTGAAATACGCCAACGCTGGCTAAAATTAAACTATAGGGTTGGTGTTGATTATGATTTGGCTATTAAAATAGCGATCATTATATCAATTGTTATCTTGCTTATTTTGTTCTGGGTTTTTTGGGTTCAGCGTCAGAAAGAAACTATCAGCCTAGCTAAAGCAGAAACTGAAAAAGCGAATGCTAAATTAAAAGAACTTAATCAACTTAAATCCCTTTTCATTGCTTCAGTTTCTCATGAGTTACGTACTCCACTAAATGCCGTAATCGGATTTTCTGCAATCATGATAAAAAAACTTCATGGTGAACAAAACAAAGAATGTCAGAACCATTCTGTCAAAATCAACAAAGCAGGAAAACATTTATTATCATTGATAACAGACATAATTGATGCCTCAAGAATAGAATCTGGCAACGCAGACATTGAATTATCAGATTTTAAACTTGATGAAGTTGTTGATGAAGCCGTAGATAACTTACAACAATTGGCTGAGAGTAAAGGCTTAACTTTAACAAAACAGATTGCTAACGACATTTTACTTCATACGGATAAAAAACGATTATTCCAATGTATTCTTAACTTAGTGAGTAACGCTGTTAAGTATTCTGTTGAAGGCGAGATTACGATAACTGCAGAGCAAGATGATAATAATGTTACCTGTACAATTACAGATACGGGGGTTGGCATTAGTAAAAATGATATGCGTAAATTATTTGAACCTTTTGAGCGGTTTGATTCAAATATAAAATCAACAACAGAAGGCACAGGATTAGGGTTATATTTAACTAATAAAATTGTAACAGATATACTACAGGGCGAAATTGGTACCACAAGTAAGATCGGCAAAGGCAGTTCGTTTTGGATTACGATTCCAAAAATAAGACAGTAGGATTAAATGTGACGAATTAAAATAAACCGTAAAGTTCTCCGGTCAAGCCGAAGCAATTCTAAGTAACAACTGACATGCATCCGAAACAATAATTATCTAACCCCTGATAACCAAGATGTCGCTGGGCGAATTTCTCCTACGTTAAGGCCCCTTGAGTTTACTATTTTAGGTGCGATATGAGATTGCAGTTTGTGTTTTTCATCATGAGATAGCGCGCCTAGATGATCAAGAATGGCAAATAAAGCGACTGATGAAGCACGAGCACTACCATCAGCTATTTTCACCGCAATACCCAAACCTCGCGCAGGTAATGCGGCGGTAACGATACCTTCGGCACCCGTCTTGGCCAACACCGCGCCGTTGGTGACTTCATTCAATTCACTGACCACGGTTCCATGCCCTGCAATATAGAGCGGTTCATTGTTAATCGCTTCATGAAGTCGGTAAATCGCTTGCGCACGAGAATCAGACATATCCTTAGGATTAGCAAAGCGGGCCACTGCGCGTCCGAGTTGCAACAAAGGCATCGTGGGTGCAGGTAATCCACAACCATCGATCCCTATTGGATACTGTTTAAGATCAACATCAGCCAGATCAGAAAGTGTATCCATTGATAATTGTTGCAAAGGATGATCGAGCCGGTGGTAATCATCCAGCGGAATTTGTAAATGCAGTGCCGTGGTTAAAAATCCAGTGTGTTTGCCTGAACAATTGTGGTGAATTCGGCAACCTTTTTGCCCAGATGCAAGTATTTGATGAGCTCTCTCGGTATCTTCAGGTAACACAGGACCACAGGCTAAATTACTTTCCGTTAATCCTAGTCGATCTAGCCATGATTCTACGAGATCCTGATGCATTTTCTCACCTTGATGCGATGAGCATGCGAGCGATAGTTCTGCATTGTTCAGTTCATAATGCTCACTGGCACCACTTTCAATAAGCTGAATTGCTTGCATCGGTTTTAAAGCGGAGCGTGGAAAGATCAGGTCCTCAATATTACCCCAACTTTCTATAACATCGCCTTTAGTGTTGCAGACAACGGCCGCACCAAAATGCTTGCTTTCTACGGCATCATTACGTGTCACTTCGACAAAAAGCTCATAAGACATACGACTGGAAGTCATCAATGAATTCTTTACGTAACAGCAACTAACTTTTCATCGACATCGGGCTGCAGATGAGGAGGGATAGTTGAGGAAGCTCTAGCAATACCTCCGGTTAATAATAGTTTGATAACATCATCGTAAGTAAGTTCATGTGCGAGCTTGCACGCTTCAGGAAAATAACTCGAACCATAGGTCATACCTGGTACTAGGTTCGCCTCCATGAAGAAACATTCCCCATTACTATTAGTTTTAATATCGATACGTCCATAGTCCCTGACACCAAGAAGGTTAAAAGCATCGACCGCGAGGGCAGTTACACTATCTTTTACTTCGTCGTCGATAATTTCTATGAGTTCTTCTGAATCATCTTTTTTTGCTTGTGAGCCTAGAATCCTCAGCCCATGAGACGATGTCGGCGGTATAACTTCAACAGCAGAAACAACTAATTTTTCATCGAGTGTTTTGATAACGGCGACGGTAAATTCACGTCCGTCTAGATATTCTTCGACCAATGCCGGTTGATGGAATGACTTGTATAACGACAGGACTTTACTTTCATACTCTGCAAAATTAGTGACAAATGATAAATCATCAATACCATTCCCATTTGCAGCATCCAGCGGTTTTATAAACAACGGAAATGAAACAGGTAAGTCACTTTCATTTCCAAATTGGCCTGGCGTTGCGATAAAGTGGCTAGCTGTTTTAACCCCTTTATTAACTAAATGGGTTTTAGCGCGTACTTTGTTTGAATCAAATTCCAGTACATCTCTTGATGAACCTGTAAAATTAATACCGTATTTGAAAAAATATTCCGATAACCAAACATCATCTTCATCTTTAATGGGGATGTATTTTACTGCCAGCATGACCAAATCAGGTTTTCGTTTGACCACCTTTTCCAAATCATTTTTTGATTCGCATACATTTAACTTGGCACTGTATCCCATTTTCTGAATGGCAGCTAAAACACTATTACAGGCTGTTAGTGTCCCAAAGCCACTCTCTTTTAAAGAGTCATTGGGAGTGGTGATTATTTCTATAAACATTGGTGTTTCTCGACTGAATAGTTAAATAGCTCGAATGGATGCCAAAACACCTGACGACTAACATTCAGGAGTACAAAACAGACAAAATAAGATTCGAAATGGAGAACTATGGATATTTTTAATATTGATTAGCTAGACGGTAATGTCTGGACGATATAGATGGAAATCACTGAGATTCAGTTTCGCTAATAGTCAGATTGTACCACAATCAGAAAAAGACGATGTCTTTATTATCCCGCCAGCCTTTAGCGGTGCGGAATTTGATTGACATCTGCAACAATAGGTCTACACTGCATCCAGTTAGAAAGAAAGTCTCTTGTTTATCAGCTCCACTTCGTTTTTTTATTCGTAATTATTCGTCCTGAAGTTCTTAAGTACCAGTCAATTTTTCACTATTCAAGCCTCTTGAAGGCGAACTTTTAAATAAATTTTAGGATAATATTATGTCTAATACAGTTAATGGAACCGTAAAATGGTTCAACGAATCGAAAGGTTTTGGTTTTATTGAACAAGAAGTTGGCGATGACGTGTTTGCTCACTTCAGCGCAATTTCTAGTGACGGTTTCAAAACCCTAGCAGAAGGTCAGCAAGTTAAGTTCACGGTAACTCAGGGTCCTAAAGGTCCTCAAGCCGAAAACATTGTTGTCGTTTAAATAAATGACAGATTTCTAATTTGCAGCTTGTTCAATAGTTGCTTTTAGAAAATAAATGGGCGCGACCATATGGTCGTGCCTTTTTTATTACCTGCTAAATATTTAGGATAATGAACGAATTGAATTTTGTTGGTTATACTAAGCACCTAGAGAACACTAACAACTGCTCTAAAGTACAAACGGCTATTTCATGCCTCGTGCTTTTTTGATGACATCGTAGGCAGCCCGAATCTCTTGGCTCTTTTCCTTAGCCACTTGCATCATTTCATCAGGTAGTCCTTTTGCCACTAACTTATCCGGATGATGCTGGTTAATCAAACGTCGGTAGGCTTTCTTCACTTCAGCATCTGTTGCCGTGTTCTTCACATCCAATACTTTATAGGCGGTCGCTTCAGATAGCCCCCCCATTGAACCTGTCGCTGATCCTTCGTTGTGCGCCTTAATCATCTCAACCAGATGATCAAATTCATGCTGGCTGAAGCCCAGCATGTCGCAAATGTGCTGCAAGGCCTTTTGTTCTGCTGGGTGTAAATAGTCATCGGCAAAAGCTGCGTGGATCTGCATTTCAAGGAACATCCGCATCAAGGTCTCGCGGCGATGACACTCTTTCCTAAACTGCTTCAGTACATCATCTAAAGGAAAGTTTGCACTCTTACCCTCACTAAACAATCTTCTTGCTGCCGTCATCATTTCAGGCGATAAATTCAGCTGCCGCATCAAGGTATTGGCAACTTCAATCTCATCCTGACTCACTCGGCCGTCGACTTTAGCGATATAACCCATTACCGAGAATGTCGTGGTAAAGAAAACACTCTGAACACGTTCTTGGCCGCCCGGAGCAAAGCCACCCTCCCCTAACTGCCCCATACCCTTATCAAGGTTATGGCCAAGTGCTGCGCCAAATAAGGCACCTATCGGTCCACCCAGCATGAAGCCAAATGACCCACCAATAATTTTTCCCCACCAACTCATATGCTTACCTTAAGAACTTGTCTGAAATTACCCATAGAAAAAATGCTATTTATATACGCATCATAATTGCTTATAGTGTTTGTCCGGTTCAGTCCATGCTGCCTTGCTAGCGGCGGCTTTGCAACTCTGAAGGGATATGATTATGCCAATATCTGCCAAAGAACTTGTCGATAGCGTTAGCACACTCATTTCATTACCAAGCACCGTGATGCATGTAAATGATATGACCAGTGACCAACAGTACTCAGCTGCCGATATTGGTGAAACCATTAATCAAAATCATCAGCTAAGCGCTCGACTACTCCGCATAGCAAACAGTCCTTTTTTTAGCTTTCCTTCTCATATCAATAGTGTTCCGCGTGCAATTACCATTATAGGAACATCTGAGCTTCGTGATCTATTACTTGCGACCAGCGCAATTGATGCTTTTAATGATTTACCGAATGACTTAGTTTCCATGGAAACCTTCTGGCGTCACAGCTTACGCTGCGGAGTGATCGCACGTTCTCTAGCAATGCATTTACATAAACCCAATGTCGAACGTTTTTTTGCTGCCGGTCTATTGCATGACATTGGCAGCTTATTGATTAACCATAAACTTCCAGAACTTGCGGGTAAGGTTCTTGAAAAAAGTCATCATAATCGGCAGCGTCGTTTCCTGATCGAACAAGATCTCATGGGCTTTAATCATGCGTCGATAGGTGCTGAGCTATTACGTCAATGGGGACTGCCAGACTATATTATTGAAGCCGTCGAACATCACCACACTCCTAGTTTAGCCACGCGTCATCCGCAAGATGCCGCCATTGCACATATTGCTAATTACTTGTCCAATACTATGCTCCTTAATATAGATGACCATTTAGAAGTATCAGAAGCGTTCGATACCACTGCACTAAAAACGGCCGGACTTTCTCCTGAAAGTCTACAATCGATTCTTCAGCACTCTGAAAGCCATTTTAACGATACCTTGGAAATTATGGTTTACGATCAGGTTGCCTAATCCAAACACATTTTCCAAATACACATGACTATCTTCTGGATTTTCTGAATAAAGTGCATATTGCATCTATTGGCGTCAATCTAAATGTTATTTATACTTTTCCCTAACATACAATCTCGTTATTGTTTTTATGCCAATAAAAATTAGGTGACTCCACTTGTTAACTCGACGCTTACCATTTTTTGCACTTACTGCTGTCATTGCAGCTATCCTGTTTAGTAATATTCAAGCAACTCAGGCAACCGAGTGTTCCGCAATATTAAAGAGCGCTGACATTAAACATAAGCAAACCGTTCAACAGTACCAAGCGGGTACCGATGAATACTTGGGCGCACTTTATGAAATTGAAGATGAATTATTTGCAGCAATGAAACGTTGTCCTGATGATTCTGTCGTTATTTCTGCTATGGGCGAGCTGCAACTTTCACTGGGCCAGATCCCCATTGCTACTCTCTATGGGCAAAAAGCTATTCAAATGGATAACGGCAATTGGCAAGCTCACTACGTGCTTGGCAGTGCGCTTAATCTGCAGAAAAAATATAGCGAAGGATTAGCCTACCTAAAAAAAGCCAGCGAATTACAACCTGAAAATTATTCTTTACTGGTTAATTTATGTAGCAGTTATGAAAAGAATAAACTTTATCCTAAAGCAATTACAGCGTGCACGACTGCCATTGAAAAAGGCCCATATGACATTCGTGGCACAGCCTATCATCTACGTGCACTGGCTTATACAGGCAATAATGAATTAACCCTCGCTGAAAAAGACAGTAAGCTTGCCAAAGAATTTGGCTTTCAGAAATAATTCTAATCGTGCTTGATTTTCAATAAACGCAATCTATTCGCATTCGTTACCACCGTAACCGATGACATTGCCATTGCGGCACCCGCGATCACTGGATTAAGCAGTAACCCACTCGCGGGGTATAGAATACCCGCGGCTAAAGGAATACCAAGGCTGTTATAAATAAAGGCACCGAATAAATTCTGCCAAATATTTCTTACTGCTGCGCGTGAAATAATAATACTGTCACTTACGCTGTATAACGATCCCCGAATCAGGGTTACATCTGCGCTTTCAATCGCAACATCTGTACCACTGCCCATCGCAAAACCGACATCGGCCTGTGCCAGTGCAGGGGCATCGTTAATGCCATCACCGACCATAGCAACAATCTCGCCAGCCTCTTGTAATAATTTAACTTGTTCGGTTTTATCACCCGGCAATACTTCCCCGATGACACTATCAACACCGACTTGTGTTGCAACGGCATTGGCGGTAGCAATATTGTCGCCGGTCAACATCACGACCTTCAGACCCAACGCGTGCAACTGAGTTATCGCCATTGAAGAATCAGATTTAACTGGATCACTAACAGCAACAATGCCTGCCAGTTCTCCATCAACGGAAACAAACATAGGAGTACGCGCCTGTGCAGCCAAGTCGTTAGCAGACTCAACAAGTGCATGCACATCAATACTATTGGTTTGCATTAATCGTTGATTACCAAATAGTATATTTTGTCCTGAAACCACCGCATTAACACCGTGCCCAGCAATGGCTTGAAAATCACTCGCCGTGACAATTTCCAAATTCCGATTCTTTGCCGATTCAACAATCGCTTCCGCAAGCGGGTGTTCTGAGCCTTGTTCTACGCTCGCCACTAATGCTAGTAGATCGTCCTCTAACCACTTCTCTACCGTTAATATATCCGTCACTTCAGGGCTGCCTGTTGTGACCGTACCTGTCTTATCTAATACAACGGTTGTTAGCTTGCCGGCTTGTTGCAGGGCATCACCATTTCGAATCAAGATACCGTATTCTGCCGCCTTACCTACACCAACCATAATTGAAATTGGTGTCGCCAATCCCAGTGCACAAGGACATGCAATTATTAGAACAGTCATGGTGGTTAACAGCATGTAACTAATTTTCGGCTCGGGGCCAAACAGATACCAAATCAAACAGGTAATAACGGCAATCACCAATACAACCGGAACAAATACACCGGCAATTTTATCAACCAATCTGCCTATTGCCGGTTTGGAATTTTGTGCGCTACGCACCATGTCGATAATTTTTGCCAACATGGTGTTACTACCAATATCGGTCGCTTGCATCAAAAAGGTTCCAGTCTTATTTAGCGTGCCGCCAACGACCTTATCATCGATCTTTTTTTGTACTGATAGTGGCTCACCGGTGAGCATAGACTCATCGATACTCGAATGGCCATCAATAATCACGCCATCAACGGGTAATTTTTCACCCGGCCTAACGCGTAGGGTTTCGTTTAATCCCACCTCTTCAATAGGGACATCGATTTCCTTGCCATCACGAATGACACGGGCGGTATTGGCCTGTAAACCAATTAAACGTTGAATCGCTTGTGAGGTTTTGCCGCGCGCACGCATCTCCAAGGCTGAACCAAAATTAATCAGAGAAATAATAATGACGGCGGCTTCAAAATAAACGTGCTGCGCAGAAACGGGAACAAGTGAAGGTTCAATTGTAATCAGCATTGAAAACAACCAGGCACTGCCAGTGCCCAATGCGACTAAGGTATCCATGTTGGCACTGCGTGCGCGCATCGACTTCCATGCGCCAGCGAAGAAACTGCCTCCGGAATAAACTAAAACAAATAAACTCAAAATCCCGATAACAAACCAGAACGGTCGTTGCTCGACTAGACCGGGCATTTTGCCAAGTAATCCAGAGATAAAAAGGGGAATGCCAATTAAGGCGGCGATAAAACTCTTGATAAGTAGCTTGCGGTACTGCAATAACTCGGCGGCTTGTTTTTCTTCAATATTTTCAGGGCCACGTAATTCAACTGCTTCATAGCCTGCATCAACAACGGCTTTACAAAGTACCGCAGTATCAACATCGCCACGCACTTCTGCCGTATGTTCTGCGAAATTAACTGTTGCAGAGTCAACACCCGCTACAGATTGAAGCGCTTTCTCAACCGCCGCAACACAGCCCGCACAGCTCATCGAACCAATCGATAAACGTGTTGGCTGTTGCTGAGTCACGAATCAAACAGACGTTGCTGGGAATCCAGCATCGGTTGTCGCTTTAATTAATACATCCGCTGCGGCAGCACCTGTAACGATAGCATTATGCGCTTCAAGGCTAACCGCCGCTGATTCAACACCTTCAATAGCAAGCAGTGCCTGTTCAACTGATGCTACGCAACCAGCACATTTCATGTTGGAAACATTCAACGTTATTGAATCAGCCATTACAGCTTTCCTTATTTAAGTGCGTCGCGTACGCGTTCGAGTTTTTCTTTCACCTGACCTGCCAGTTCAGCAATACCGTCTTGTTCAACCAATGTTAGTACAGCGGCAGGATCCATGAAAGATACTGTAATCGAGGAATCTTCCTCTTCGCGAACTAATACGTTACACGGTAATAACAAACCGATATCAGGTTCGGCACTAATCGCCTGATTGGCCAGTACTGGATTACAAGCACCTAAGATCGTGTATGGACGCTTATCTACATCGATCTTCTTTTTTAGAACCGCCTTCACATTGATCTCGGTTAATACACCGAAACCTTCTTTTGATAACTCTTCTGTCACGCGTGCAATCGCATCATCAAAACTACCTGATACTGAAACTGAAAAACCGTACATATTCTTCTCCTAGAAAAACTGAAACTATATAAAATGCAGTGTAGCCATCCATATATGGGGGCCATATCCGTCTTTTCAATCGTCTTTGGAACTACCTAATGATTTTATCATCCAGACAATACCAACAATAAGCGCCAGCCAAATCACTAGACCAAAGCCCCAGTGTCCGAGGCCAAAACCAAATGTCATCCATCCACCGTCATGCATAATAAATATCCTTATTTAGTAACTCGGTTTCTCGCCATTTCATCCGTTCGATACCAAGCCTCATACAACGGGTCTGGCCATTTTTCTTGTATAAACATGAGGATACTCTCAATTTGATCATCTGACAGCTTCTCTGCAAATGCTGGCATATTGCCACCGATCTTACTGGTGCCATTTTTTATCGTGTAATTCAAAACAGCCGTTGGATGATGCCAGGTATGCCCCGTGCCGTTTAATGGTGGTGGCGGGAACTTGCCATCGGCTCCCCGTTTCTGCCAACTAACGGTGCCTTGTCCTTGTTCACCATGACACTCAGCGCAGTTTGCCTTATACAAGCTTGCTCCACGTGATAGTTGTTCCGGATTCAGGTTACGCTTCACTGGCTCAACTACTGTGATTCTCTCAACCTCTTTAACTGGTTTAAGCAACTTAGAGACATCAGGTGGATCACATGCTGCTAGCACAAGGCTGGCAATCACGATCAGCATCACACGGTTCATGATATCGCTTCATCTAAGCTGCGACTTTTCCAGACAATAAACACGGCAGGAATAACGACCAAGGTCAGCAATGTTGCTGTCACCATACCGCCGACCATTGGGGCTGCGATGCGACTCATTACTTCTGAACCCGTACCACCACCAAACATAATCGGTAACAGACCAACGATAATAGCTGATACTGTCATCATGATCGGACGGACACGTAACAAAGCGCCTTCGACAACCGATTCTTGTAGCTCCTTTAAAGTCATAGAACGTCCTTCTTTGACTGCTTGCTCATATCGCGCCTTATAAGCAATGTTGAGATACACCAACATCAATACCCCGATCTCAACCGCGACCCCAGACAAAGCAATAAACCCGACACCAACGGCTACCGATAGGTTGTAACCTAAGATATATAACAACCAAGCTCCACCCGCTAATGCAACCGGTAAGGTACCCATAATAATGAATACTTCTACGAAGTTCCGGAAATTGAGATACAACAGCAACATAATGATAGCAAGTGTCAACGGACCAACAATCTTAAGTTTCTTTAAGGCACGTTCAAAATATTCATACTGACCCGACCAGCTAATTGAATACCCTGCCGGTAGATTCACTTGATCAGTAACAGCTTGTCTGGCTTCGTTAACATATGACGCGATATCACGATCTTTTATCGAGACGTAGATCCAGCCATTGAGTCGTGCATTCTCACTCTTGATCATAGCCGGGCCATTTTCGATATTGATCGTCGCCACTTGTGACAGGGGAATATGTGCGCCCATAGGGGTTACCAAAGGCAGGTTACGAATTTTTTCTAGTGAATTACGCGACCCTTGAGGATAACGCATGTTAACCGGGTAACGTTCCAGGCCTTCCACGGACTGCGTGACATTCAAGCCACCCACAGCCGTGCTGATGACGTCCTGAATATCCATAACGCTTAGCCCAAGACGTGCACTGGCAACGCGATTAATGTCGACAGTGACATAACGTCCACCGGCAACACGCTCAGCATACACCGATGAAGTACCCTCAACCTGATTCAGAACTTGTTCGATCTGCTTACCAACGTCCTGAATCACATTCAAATCAGGTCCTGCTACCTTAACGCCAATCGGTGTCTTGATGCCCGTCGACAACATGTCAGTACGGATCTTGATCGGTGGATCCCAGGTATTCGCCATACTCGGTATTTTAACGATACTATTTAATTCCTGTTTCAGCCCCTCGAGTGTTAGACCTTCCCGCCATTCTTCACGAGGCTTCAAACGAATCGTCGTTTCGATCATTGTCAATGGCGCCGGATCCGTTGCGGTATCAGCACGACCGACCTTACCAAAAACAGATTCAACCTCTGGCACGGTGCGAATAAGTTTATCAGTCTGTTGTAAAATCTCACCAGCCTTACCAATCGATATCGCTGGAAATGATGACGGCATATAAAGCAGATCACCTTCATCTAAGGTTGGCATAAACTCACCACCTAACTGCGTTACTGGCCATACACCCACAACCGTAACAACAACACCAATCAACACAATCCGCATTGGTCGACGTAAAACAAGGTTAATAACCGGTCTATATACTGCGATGAGTAAACGGTTTATCGGGTTTTTATGTTCGGGCGTAATGTGTCCACGAATTAACAACCCCATTAACACAGGCACCAAGGTAATCGACAATGCCGCCGCTGCCGCCATCGCATAAGTTTTGGTGTAAGCCAGTGGTGCAAACATTCGGCCTTCCTGCGCTTCAAGCGTAAACACGGGCAAGAAACTCAGGGTAATAATCAGTAATGAGAAAAATAATGGCGGCCCCACTTCAGCCGAAGCCTGCTTCATGATTTGCCAGCGATTTTTATCCGTGAGCTCTTCCTTCTCGAGATGTTTGTGTACATTTTCGATCATCACGATCGCCGCATCGACCATCGCACCGATCGCGATCGCAATACCTCCTAGTGACATAATATTGGCATTAATACCTTGCGATTCCATGATAATAAAGGCCACCAAAATACCAATTGGCAAACTAATGATGACGACCAATGCTGAGCGTAGGTGAAATAGAAATAGCGCACACACCAGGGCCACAACAATAAACTCTTCAATGAGTTTGTAACTCAGGTTTTTTACAGCACGATCAATCAACAGTGATCGGTCATAGACTTCAACTATCTCCACGCCTTTTGGCAAACCCGTTTTCAATTGCGCCAATTTTTTCTTCACGCCTTGAATGGTGGTTAAAGCATTTTCACCCATACGCATAATAATAATGCCGCCAACCACTTCACCTTCGCCATTCAATTCAGAAATACCGCGACGCATTTGTGGCCCCATACGAATATCGGCAACATCCTTAAGTAAAATAGGGGTGCCTTGCTCGTTCATACCCAGTGGCACACCTTCTAAGTCTTCGACACCTGAGATATACCCCGTGGCACGCACCATATACTCCGCTTCAGACATTTCAATGACAGAACCACCGACTTCTTGATTCGAACGCTTAATAGCACTTTTAACTTTTGCCAACGGAATATTGTATGCGCGTAAACGATTTGGATTCAGAACAATCTGGTATTGGCGCACCATACCGCCAATGGTTGCCACTTCTGAAACACCCGCAACTGTTTGTAATTCATATTTCAGGAACCAATCTTGCAAACTACGTAATTGGGCAAGATCGTTCTTACCGGTGCGATCCACTAGTGCATATTCATAGATCCAACCTACGCCCGTCGCATCAGGGCCGAGTGCCGGCCGCGCTTGCCGTGGCAATCGCGACTCAACCTGACTCAGATATTCAAGCACGCGCGAACGCGCCCAATACGGATCGGTGCCATCTTTAAAAATTATGTATACATATGAGTCACCAAAAAACGAATAACCGCGCACCGTTACCGCGCCAGGTACCGATAGCATTGCCGTGGTTAATGGGTAAGTCACTTGGTCTTCGACGACTTGCGGTGCCTGCCCGGGGTAACTGGTTTTAATAATTACTTGCACATCAGACAGATCAGGAATCGCGTCTAGGGGCGTTTGCTTGACTGCATAGATACCCCAACCAATCGTCATGACTGTTAGTAACAAAACCAGAAAACGATTATCAATCGACCATTTAATTATATTCGCAATCATTGTCCGGCCTCCTTATCCATGGTCATAGCGGGACGAATTGCATCGATCATGTAGACATCGTCTTTTTCCATAAGATCAAATTCTACCACCATCCCCGGCTTGAGATCTTTTGTCGACACACCTTCCGCCAGACGAAAATCCATTGTCATACTTGGCCAACCAAGTGCCTGGATTGGATCATGTGTCAAATTAATTTTTCCCTCACCCATCACGTCCTGCACTACACCTTTACCCGTGACCATTTTTGATTCAGTCATCGTAGCTTCGTCCATCGACATTTCTTTTTGGGGAGCTGGATCACTCATACGCGTCAAACTCGCTTTGATACTTGCCTCTGAATCAAGTAAAAATTGCGAAGAAGTCACCACATACTCGCCACCTTTAAGTCCTTCCATAATTTGAATTCGATCACCCGATTCAATACCGCTCACGACATTGCGCGGTGCAAATTTACCCTCACCCAGGCTAATGATGACCCGTTCACTATCACCAGTACGAATCAATGCCTCTGTTGGAATGCTAACCATATCGTCAGTAGCACCACCAAAGATCACCACGTTAGCAAACATATTCGGTTTTAGTGACTCATCTGGATTATCAAATCTTAACCGGGCGCGTAAAGTACGTGTGTGTGGATCTAGGCTTGGGTAAACATATTCAACCTTACCTTCCCACTTACGTCCGGGAAGATATGACAAGGTTATCTCTGCCGGTTTATCGACTTTGACCCAGTTCGCTTCACGCTCAAAGATTTCAACTTGAATCCATATGCTGGACAGATCTGCGAGCGTCATGACTTCCATTTGTGGTTTTACGAACATGCCTTCTCGTGCATTCAACTTCGAGACAATGCCATCTTGCGAAGCCCGTATCTTTATAAGTTGTTCTGACTTACCGGTTTTTTTGATTGTATTAATTTGACCTTTTTCAACACCTAATGCACGAAGACGTTCATACGATGCCTTGACAAGCCGGCGGTTCTTACTACGCAATGCTTGCAGATATTCATCTTGTGCATTCACTAACGTTGGTGAATACAATTCAAATAATAATTCACCTTTCTTGACGCGCTCACCCTCGGACTTAACCACCAATTTTTCTATCCAGCCTTCGGTGCGCAGGTGCACATGGCTAATCATGTTCTCATCAAAATCAACATAACCAACCGAATCGACGCGCTTCCAGAGTTTACCCACTTCAGCTTGCTTGGTTCTCACGCCTAGATTTTGAACCATTGTTGGCGAAATGGTGACCGTGTTATCGTCACCACCTTCGTCAGAATAAAATGGCACAAGATCCATTCCCATCGGCGATTTACCGGGCTCATCCTGACGGAAGTTCGGATCCATCGGTGCAACCCAGTAAAGAATCTCTTTTTCTTTCTTTTCACCAGAGGATGTTTCTTCTTTATAAAAAGGAACAAGATCCATACCCATCGGCGATTTCCCCGGCTCATCCTTTCTGAAATTAGGATCCATTGGTGCAACCCAATACAGAATCTCTTTTTCTTTCTTCGCCCCCGACATCTCATCACCGCTTTCGCAGGCTGTCAGGGCAAGGCTCAAGGCTATGGCGCTCGCCAATAATGTTTTATTTACAGTGCTCATGATTGCTCTCCAACAAGGTACAACAGGCGCGCATGCGCCTTGGCATAATCGGTATGGATACGTAATGCCTTCAAATGTGTATTTAATTCGGTAATTTTGGCGCGCATCAAGGTGGTAAAATCTGTCGCATCATTTTGATAAGCCAACAATGAGGCCTCACTATTCGCTTCAGCTTGTCCAACCAAGGTGTTGCGATAACGTTCAAGACGCTGTGACAACTTAGTCCACGTCACATGGTCACGTGCCAACATGCTTTGCATCGCACGATACTTATCATCAAGCTCAAGTTGTGCGGCACTGGCGCGGCGCTGTGCAGAAGCAAGCCGACGGTCTTGACGTTTGTCAGTAAAAATTGGTAAATCTAAAACCACTGTCGCTGCAAGAAAATCTGAACGTTCGCTACCATCCGGGTTATTACCATCACGTACGCCGTAATCCACGCCTAAGGTCCAAGATGGTTTATAGGCTTCGCGGGCAATTGATACACTGTGACGGTTCATATCAATCTTCGAACTAAAAATGCGTAATGCTGGATGACGTGGCAATGCTGCTTCAAATTCTGCGCGTGTTGGTAATGCTGGTAAGACAGGAAGTTCAACCGACAGGATTCGTAGTGATTCCGTTCCTATCCACTTGGATAATTCTGCACGTGCGGCTTCTTGCTGTTGTTGAATATGGGTTAAACGATCATCAAGCAAACCCTTTTCTAATTCGGCACGCAACACATCCTGCTGGTTTTGTTTGCCTGCAGCATATTGAGATTCGGTGATATCGACAAACTGCTTGAATAATTCGATATCTTTTTTAACAATTTGTTCAGCCTTTATCCAATACCAGGTTTCAAACCAGTACTTGCGTACATCTCGGCGTAGTTTTAATTCCTCATCCGCATTTTTAGCGCGTACTGAGCTTGCTTGTGATGAAGTGCGCTTCGATTTCAGGGCCAGTGTATCGCCACGAGGAATGGTTTGTTGCAGGCCAAAACGCAATTGCGTAATCGGTTCCTGTGTCCGGCTAAATGTATCAGTGGGGAAATTGAACAAACTAAATTTTAATTTAGGATCCGGTAATTGACCATCAGCAATCGCCGCTTCATCCAATGCCTGTGCATTAGCATCGATTAGGTTCAGCATCGGATCAGATTGCAAGGCAATCCCTTCTGCTTCTGCAAGTGATAACTCAGAACCAGGTTGTTCTGCTATTGCAACCGTTGCGTACAGACTTGCCGCCATCAACAAAACGACACTTAATTTTTTAGTTTGCAGCCATTGCCACAAGACAGTAAATATATTCATGGTAAAACTCCATTACGTCATACTTCCCGTATCTTAAATAATACGGATTAGTGCAACATGCCTTCAGGCACGCGCAACTTAGGCGTGGAGTTTTCTAGGGGGGCGTAACTCGGTGAGTTGTTCAATACCGGTATTTGAGGATGAACGGCTATCTAATTTTGTTGATGAACTAACATGCGCCATTTGTAAGGTAGTAATAATCGCAAGGCTCATGTGGGCAGCAGTACAACTAACCTTGCACTGGTCAGGACATTCACAGCCACCTTCTTGAGATGACATGTCATGATCCATTGGTCCGTCCATATCCATCATTTCACATTTCATCTGGCCATGATCCATCGCAACCATATTGGCACTCGCAAACTGCACGGGTGCAACCAATATCGACAATATTAACCAGAAATGTGATAAAAACTTCAACATAGACCTAATCATAGCACCAGATTAGCGAAACGTAACTATTGAGACGGCTAACAATAAGATAAGTTCCTATTATTCAGTTCCTTATATTGAAGGCAGAACTCTAGCCTGGTTCCATTTCTAGCAAATTATCATCCTCACCCAATACAAACGCCCTAAAACCGGTGCAATGCGTAACATCCAGACAACCACGTTCGTCTAATGGGCTTTGACAACTTTGTATCGTCTGCTGGTACTCCAATGGTTATTCATCGCAGCATAACTGTATAATACAGGCTAAGCAGGTTATCGATTATAGGCCCCTGCCCGACACTATACGGTCTGAGGCTGTTTTATTATATTAAATGTTTACCAATGTATTTAATCGCCTTTAATCCACAAGAATTCATGTGGTAACAATATTTAAATAAAATGGTAAGAGGTATTAACATGGCAAGACCTAGCGAATATATAGGCGTTCAGAACGACGATAATGGTGGTATGACTACCATTGGTAAAATTGTTCGTGATGCTAAAGTTTTTGGTCTTATCGATGACAACGAAACCTGTGAAGGCTGGGACTTTTCCAGGATGGATACGTTGCTCGACAAGGTCAATAAAGAGTGGGACAAGTATGGTTGTATGTTCAGTTCTTTGCCTGTTGAGTTACGCCAACGCCATGAAAAAATACATGGTGAAGCAATGGTCAATGCAAAAAATGCAGGCTGGTCTGGCGAAGATGAAACTGACGACGAACCATAACCTTTAATTATTAATGATTTTTGATTTAACTTTTTAGACTTAATTACAAAAAGTTGAGTTATGTCGATCCCAATACAGATGACTGCATGAAACGTATTTTCACTAAGAATAATTATACCGCCGTTGATAACGTGGAACGCTTACCTGTACAATTGCCGGTATTATTTGCCAACCTAACATCATAAAGAGATCAACATGAACGACCCAATACGTAACCCTTCTATGTCTGTTTTAGCTAATATGATCTTTTGGAGCCGCTGGTTACAAGCGCCACTCTATCTCGGCTTAATTGTTGCCCAAGGCGTTTATGTATTTTTGTTCATAAAAGAACTGACGCATCTTGTAGCTGAAGCCAATACATTCAGTGAAAATGAGATTATGCTCATTGTATTAGGGCTAATTGATGTCGTCATGATCGCAAACCTTCTCATCATGGTTATTATCGGTGGTTATGAAACCTTTGTTTCGCGCTTACAACTCAAAGAACACCCCGATCAACCCCAATGGCTTGCTCATGTGAATGCTACGACCATGAAGATCAAGCTCGCCATGGCGCTGATTGGCATTTCATCTATCCATTTACTAAAAACATTCATCAATGCTGAAAATATGACTGAAGCAACGATATATTGGCAAGTGGTTATTCATCTCACTTTCATCATATCAGCGATTGCCATGGCCATAACAGATTATATTATGAACAAAAGCATAGCTATATCACACAGTAGGGAACACTAAACTAAACCCTCGTATCTATGATCGTCTTGATGTCATGCCGGTTTTCGACAGCCTCCCTTGAGACGATGGAAATGTTACTCGGTGAAGAACTTTCTGAGATGCTACCTGATGATGTATCTGATGTTATTGATTTGAGACCCAATCAAGATTAATTCACCTACTCATATTTTTTCAAAATAAAGGGTCAACCTGACCGATCAGGCTGACCCTGTTTAAATTAATACTATTGTTAAGTAGCTTTAAGCAGCTTCCGCTGCGGCCGCCTTCATCGTATCTGATAACAGTCCATATACAGTCACCCATGCCGTCTTTGTCTCATCAGTAAACTCGTCACCCAAACCCGCTTCTAATGTCCAAAGTAACGCGGCACCTACCGTATCGTAGTGTTCATCCTTAACACCATAGGAAATATGTCGAACGCCTAATTGTTGAACTGCAGGTACGATCTCATCAAGATGATCAAGGCCATTAACTGCCGTATTAATCATCTTCATAAGTTTTTTACCCTGTTCAACCATATTGCCCTTAAATAATGGCTTCAATGAAGGGTCTAATTCAAATAATTTCCCATAAAAGAGCTCTGCCGCCTTATCAGCTATAGGAACTACTTTTGCCCATGAGCTCTTAACGAGTTCAGCTTGTTCGGGAGTCATAACTTTTCCTCTCTAGTATATTTATATATCAGTTAAAATATTAATCAGCTTCCGAGTGGAATACGGATCACAACACCACCCATCACATCACCAATCTTAAAGTCACGCTTCGGCGTATCTTTATGATCGTTGTGACATGACGCACATACTGGCGCTACGGCAGTATCAGCATAAACACCTGTGAAATATTTCTTACCACCCAATGTCTCAGTCGCATAATAATTCTTTCCTTTATTTTCAGCGACGAATTTAAGTCCTTTCTTTTCCACATCGGTAACAGGTGCGTTTTGCTTATTAATCGGCCAAAGTGACTGTAAAGAGTAAGTGAAATTCACGTCATCCAACTTCTCTGCTCGTTTTGCGACTAACTCAGAACCAAAACGGAACATTTGTGCAGGCAATACCAATGCCTTGTCATCTTCAAAATGTTCACTTGCCTTGATGACTTTTTCCTTCTTTACTAACCGGTTTACAATTTTCTTCGTATAGATAGCACGATCAGAATCCATCACCAGATGTAATGCATCAGCCATTGCCTTAGGTGTAATACTCGGCTTATTAAAATCACTCTCTGCCACTGCGGTTCCAACCACACCTACACAAGCCAAGGTTCCTACACCAATCATCGTTTTACTAAGATTTTTCATCTGTCTTTCTCCTATTTTGATAAAATACAATTTCCGAACTTTGCCGGAGTTTAAAAAATTATTTTTTAACTTCTCTTTCCTTTTCTGCCCTTTTAAGATCCTCCCTTGCTAAATCCATACTTTGCACATGTATTGATGGTTCTCCTTTAAAGTTTTCCTCAATTAATTTCTTATCCGCCAATGAATCCAGCGTGAACTCAAGCCCATGACAATGTATACACGCGGGCCTGATCATCTTTTCATTTGGTGACAATGTGGCACTTTGGTTATGGTCAACCAAGATGCGCGTGGTCCATTCGCTAACGTCAAAATTAATTCTTGGCATATGACAGCTGGAACATGACACGCCACTACCCGCAGGTGCTTCACCAATTAATTCCTTATTCCATAGATCTGAATGGGGAGATTCCTTATAGGCAAGGCTATGTTTGTCATCATGACAATTAAGACAAGCTGTCACTGCTGCTTCCTGTACATCAAACCGATGTGCCCCATGACAACTAATGCAGGTTAATTCCTCATGTGCGGCCTTTCCTTTCATTGGCAATTGAGCATCAATTGGCTTCATCGGAGGCAAATCAACTGCCAAACGCATTCCATGTTTACCTTTCTTAAAACGCTTAACTTCATTACTGTGGCATTGCGTGCAAACATCCTGTTTAGGTTTATCCGTCCACTCTGTTGCCTTATCATTGCTTAAGACTGGTTGATGGCATGCCGTGCAATTCACTCCTGACCTTGCATGTGCTGTTTGCAACCAATCATCATGAATCTCTTGTGAAAAAGTGCTTTGATTCGGCGCATCGATATCTTGTTTCGATAACTGTTTAATAGGATATTGTTGCCGTGGATATTCAACGACTTCATCAAGAAGGCTTGCATACTCACGTTTGGGTAAAATTCTTTTCGGTAATATTTTGGGTTCATCTAAATGCTTTACAAGAAAATCCGTGTATAGCGAACGATTGTTATGGAAATTATGACAACCTGATGAATTACATGTATTGAATTCCATTTCCTTATGACTTGGACGATCTTCACCAATATCTTCATGACAATGGATACAAAAATCGCCAGGCTGTGTTAAACCATTTTCACCCGTCATATCAGGTTGATGTTCTGTATGACATGTTATGCAAAGTGTTGCATCAATATTTTTAAGCTTGTCGGCATTGCGTGGATCTTTAAATTTATTTATCGGATGTGAATCAAATGGTTTCTTACGATCCTCTCCATGGCAATCTACACATGCCTTTTGAATATCCTCATCACTGGCCATGTCATCCGTATGGCATGCAACACAGGCAACACCTATCTGGTGATGACCAGACGTAAGTGGTCCCGGCAAAAAGACAGTTTTATCTTCAGAATTAAACATGCTGTAACCCAACCATGCTATCAGCCCTATACTGAATAAAATCCATGCGCCAACTAACGCATACCGCTTTTTTTTACTCGCCTTTGCCATTATCTAGAACCAGTAGCTCTTAAGAATATGGAAGCCAAGCAAGGCGGGTAATGGCCAAAGTAAAAGGATGTGCGACCACAACGACAGTTCACGTGTTACTTTTGTTAGCCCCCGCGGTAATACATGCTGCAAACCAATTACGCCGCTTGCGATACCACCGACCACCAACAAACCAGTAAAGCTCAACATAAGATAAAGATTAAGATTATTGCCAAACCGGAATCCGGTATGTGCAATCAGTGTTGCGATAGCAATTGTCCCAACAGCGACATGCACTACGCGCCAACTAGAAAAATCCCCAAAACTAAATTTTGTAATGCGTTTCCTGATGCTAATAAGGCTTACCAGTATTCCCAGGCCAAGCAAGCTGAAACCGCTGATTTGTTTAAACAAACCATCTCGCCATAACAGGTCCCACTGCATTGAAACCTGGACACTCTCGGAAAATGGTATTGACGGACTAACCAACATGATAAAAACTGATATAAGCGTAGCAACTGCTGTCCAAATAAGAACCCGACTACCTTTTTCTGCCTCTACAGCCTTGCCACCCAACATATCTGACAACAAAGGTTTACAGCTACCACATACACTCGATGCTCCTGTTTTTAAACAGAGTGACTCAAGACTGGTATGCCCGGTAGCGATAGCTTTAGTTAAGGTGCCACGATTGACATTGGTGCATTGGCAGACAACCGCATTCGCCGGCCATTCATTAATATCCGTTGCTTCTGCAACCGGCCAGAGGATTCCATCTCTTATAAAACGATTAATCTGCCATGGCCAAACGTAACGGTTGTGCCTTACCGTTTCCTGTATACGACTACTCTCATCCCATTCACCATAACCAACAGCGCCAACCAGTCGATTACGTATCAACAAAAGTTTTCGGTAATAGCTGTCCCCATTGCTTCGCCACGTAATAATTCGAAAATGGGTCGTATCTTCATTTTCACCAGTTCGACCAACACTGAATACCGATACGCCAACTACCTTAAGCCGAGTTGCTGCCTGAGAACCGGTATAGAACGACTTTCCACCTGTTATTTTGTATGCTGCAACGCTTGCCTGTTCCAAGCCTGGTGCCACAAGCCCATATACTTTTTCACGATGCTCCGCGCACTCACCAATCGCGAAAATATCATCGTCACGTGTTTGCATCTGGTCATTAACTTTTATACCTCGTCCAACGGGAATGCCTGCTTCAAGCGCCAATTTGATATTAGGTTTAATGCCAGCAGATATAACCATCGTGTCGCACTCAATAATGCGACCGGATATTAATCTCACTGCCTTAATCTTGTCATCACCAATAATCTGCTTAACGCCATCTTTGAGTATTACTCGAATATTTTCTGACAACATATGTTCGCGTAAAAGTTCGCCAGCCTCTTCATCAAGCTGACTCGCCATTAAATGATTTGCGTGCTCGATAATCGTTACATCGGTGTTGTATTTTTGCAGGCCTCGAGCTGCTTCGAGTCCAAGCAATCCTCCACCAAGAACCACGGCATGGCGACTTCGCGTCCTCCGCGCAACCAAATCCTGTGCATCATTAAGATTTCGAAACGTATATACTCCGGACTTATCGATACCTTTAATATTTGGAATATGAGGACTCGAACCTGTTGCCAGTACTAACGTGGTGTAAGCCTGTGCATTTCCTTGTTTGTCATAAACAATTTTATTTTCTCGATCTATTGATACAATTTCATGGTTATGATGTTGGACGACTTGATGTTGATCTTTGAGACTGAGTGGATTTTGTATTTCGGTAAGATTTGCTTCCCCTGTTAGTAAACTTGCTAATCGAACGCGGTTATAAGGTTCCCACGGCTCATTGCCATAAATAACTATTGAAAGATCAGGATCGCGCTGTAACAGTTCCTCAACGAACCGTATACCAACAGGTCCCGTACCTACTACCACGATAGGTAGTTCGGACTGTTCACCTGATTCAATAAAGTTTACTCTCAACACCGCAGACATAACCATTCCAATTTTCACCTACACGGATTTAATACCGTGCACATCATTAGTAATAGCAAGCCCCATGCCAGAGCGTATAACTGACTGAATATGTGGCATAATCTCTTATATGCTAAGATTTAGCGCACAACTTTAGTTCACTCTAATTATGAAAATCCCTAATTTAGTGCGTAATAATATGAAACAATCTTGCACACAAAAGTCTTACCATTTCCTATAACAACGAGAGTTAAGTTTTAACCATGACTGATACCATTATTGATCTTATCCGCCACGGTGAACCGGTCGGTGGTAGTGCCTTCCGAGGCCACAATATCGACGACCCATTGAGTGATAAAGGCTGGCAGCAGATGCGCGGAGCCATTGGCGATCATTGTCCTTGGTCACACATCATCAGTTCACCTATGCAACGTTGTATCGCCTTTGCAAACGAGCTCGCCGATAAAAATAAACTAAGCGTTAAAATTGATGACCGTTTTAAGGAAGTTGGCTTTGGTGAATGGGAAGGTCATACCCCTACCGAATTAAAACAACAGCGCCCAAATGAATATAAAGACTTTTACCTTGATCCCGTCAATCAGCGCCCACCTGGCGCTGAAGATCTGGATGGGTTTATTTCTCGTGTTGTTAGTGCTTATCAGCAAGTTGTGGAACAACATAGCGGGCAACATGTACTGATTGTTGCTCATGCCGGCGTCATGCGCGCGATCATCGCACACGTATTGCAGTCTGAGCCACTTGGCCTTTACCGCATTAAAGTCAATAATGCAGGTATTGCGCGAATACGCATATCTGAACGTGGCGCCATGCTGGAATATTTAAACCACAAACTATAAAAATAAACCTGACAGGATTAACAAGATTGAGATGATAAAGGTAGCTCATGGGTTTTATGTTTATGTCTTGTAAATCCTGTTAATCTTGTCTAAATAATTTATGAATAAAGAAAACACCTATATTGATAGCCTGCGAAAAGACATCGAGTTTGATGTCTCTCTGCGTGATCATGACCTGCATTTTCATACTACGTGGGGTTTGTTCTCACCACGTGAGATCGATGAAGGAACCCTATTGTTACTAAAATATATTGATATAGCTGAAGATGCAGATTGCTTTGATATGGGCTGTGGTTATGGCCCCATCGGAGTTACGCTAGCTAAACTGGCCCCTTACGGCAATACATTGTTAGCCGATAAAGATTTTGTTGGGGTTAATTATTCCAATAAGAATATCGCCGCTAATAAAATTAACAATGCTGAAGCAATACTGAGTAACGCGTTTGATCAAGCAGGCGACAGAAAATTTGATTGTATCGTCTCAAATATACCTGCCAAGGTTGGCAAAGAGCTATTACAAATTATACTGCACGATGCCAAAGCACATCTTAAACCGGGTGGACAACTTTATGTTGTGACCGTCAACGGCCTACGCAAATTCATGAAACGGCATTTTGAAGAAGTCTTTGGCGATTACAAAAAACTCAAACAAGGCGCACACTACACCATTGCCCGCGCACGACTTCTATAAAAAACGTAGATTGCCATAGCAGTGTTAGAAAATACGCCCTTTCCTAACACCGCCTCGTAGTCACTGTATTAAAACCTATTATTTTCTTGATTCCTTTATGTATATACGTGCTGTCTTTACCTTTTCAATACAGCCATTATAACTGCCGAAGCCAGATTGAACCTTCGCAGCGCCTAGTAGGCTTGCCGCCTTAGTATATTCCCAACTACCACCAAAGCCACTGGCATTAGAAAAGTTTAATTCTTTATAACCCACATCAAGACTCTTATCGCACTGCTTGGCTAAAGCCAGATCTTCTGCAGGTTTAGTCGGTGAACTACTACAACCAGCTAATGCAACTGTCAGCACTGCTGCCATCAATAGACGAGTATCCATACTTTAATTCCTCTTAATTTAATTATTATCAACGGTGCTAACAATACTGGCAGTGGATGCAAAAAAGAGTGGCCTACGTCACACATGTCCTGTCGATGACGTCGCAAATGAACACATTTATCTGTATTATTCGCTAGCAATACTCGAATAATAAATAGGACTTAATATGTCTCGCACAGAATCTACCATGCTCGAACTAGGCACAGCAGCACCCAATTTTTCGCTTTTACAACCATCAACCTGCAATACCGTTAGCCTTGCAAACTTCACATGTAATCAAGCGTTGCTTGTCATCTTTATGTGTAATCACTGCCCCTATGTTCTACATATTCACCGGCAATTAAATGATTTAATTCGTGAGTATCAACCGAAAGGATTGGCTGCGGTTGCTATCAATGCCAATGATGTTGCGAATTACCCTGATGACAGTCCGGAGAAAATGATCTCACTCAGCAAGGAAATGGATTACTGTTTCCCTTACCTGTTTGATGAAGATCAATCTGTTGCTAAAGCCTACAAAGCAGCCTGTACCCCTGATTTCTTTTTGTTTGATAGCGAAATGAAACTTGCCTACCGTGGTCAGTTTGATAGCTCTCGACCAAGAAATGATGATGCGGTTACTGGTGCTGATATGCGTGCGGCATTTGATGCGGTACTTGCGGGAAATGTAATCGCAGAAGATATACAAAAGCCGAGTATGGGTTGTAACATTAAGTGGAAAGAAGGTAATTCCCCTGATTATTTTGTTTAAATTGTGTCTATACCGTTAATGTCATATGATGGTTAGTTCTTGTTAATAATACTAAATTTTGGGGTGAAATATGGATAAAACGTTGGTTAGAACATTCAGTATTGCTACTACTCTAGTAGCGGCAAGTGTGGTTTCTTCAACTGCAGTCGCGCATGGCGATTTCCTTCTTGATAGAGACGGCAACATGGTCACCGATGGCTTTGGTGAATGCGTTTCAAGCTACAAACTGACCCATCGCGATGGTGTCGATCCTAAGCATTGTGTTACGCCCAAGAAAGTTGCTGCCAAGCCTAAACCTGCACCTGCACCAAAACCAGTTGTACGTGAAGATATCACCCTTGGTGCCCACGCCCTATTCAACCACGATAAGTCGAGTCTCCGTCCTGAAGGCATACGTGAACTGGATGATCTAGCTGCCAAGCTGAAATCTTTCTCTTCTATTCAGAACATCAACGTTGTTGGGCATACTGACAGCCAAGGTACGGATGCGTACAATCAGGGCCTCAGTGAGCGCCGTGCGGCGTCGGTAAAGGCCTACCTCGTTCAACAGGGGATCAGCGGCTCTGTCATTTCAACTTCTGGTAGCGGTGAATCCTCTCCTGCCACTTCCAATGCGACCGCCGAAGGGCGACAACAGAACCGTCGCGTTGAAATTGGTATTCGTGCCACCAAGTAATATTGCTACTGGCAAATAGCAGATACAAAAACGGGACTGCCTTGGCAGTCCCGTTTTTTCTTTATAGCATGTCTTTCAGTCTTCACAAGGCAATCCTGGATTACCTAAAGAACCTTCAGCAAATAATTCATCAGTGAATCCGAAATAACGTATGTCTTTAATACGCTGTGGATAAAGAATGCCGTCCAGATGATCACATTCATGTTGCACCACTCGTGCATGAAAACCCGAGACCGTTCTATCTATAGCTTTACCGAACTGATCAAGACCGGTGTAACGAATCTCCGTATAACGCGGCACGGCTCCGCGCATACCGGGGACGGATAAGCAGCCTTCCCATGCCACATCCATATCATCACCACGCGGCTCAATCACTGGATTAATTAACACTGTTTGCGGAACCTGTTCTGCATCGGGATAACGCGGATTATGTTCAATACCAAAAATTACTAACCTTAGACCCTCACCAATCTGTGGTGCCGCCAAACCTGCTCCATCACACGCTTCCATGGTTTCTAGCATATCCGTAATTAATTCATGCAATTCAGAGGTATCAAACTGCGCTACTTCTTTGGCACGCTGTAACAAAAAAGGATCGCCCATACGTAATACATTTCTTACTGCCATTACTGTTCCTCTGCAAGAACGACTAACACGCCCTGCTCAAATTGAATCGTTAAGTTATTATCATCGAATTCATACGGTTCACCTAATCGCGCTTGGTCATCAAAACTCTCTGCATCTATCACTTTATACCGGCTATTTCCTGCTTCAAACCATAATGAATATTCTGAATTGACTAAACGAATAAATCGATACGCAGCACTAGCTGTCCCTGTCACTTCAATACATCGATCTTGCTGGTTAGGAAAGCCTTGATAACTTGCATCCAGCTCATTCTGTGGTCGTGGTTGTAGCTGATTCACTGTAAACGCCAGTAATGCCTGTTCAATGAGATTTGCCCCTTGCTGCGCTAATTCAATCTCCAAGTCATACCGTTGAAAATCCAACATTGATACCGTGTGTTGTCCAATAATCGGCCCACTATCCAAACTGGCAGCGACTTGATGAAGGCTAATTCCCGTTTGTACTTCTCCTGCCCGAGCCTGCCAAAATAACGGCGTTGGGCCGCGATAAGCCGGTAATAAGGAGGGATGCAAGTTCCACCAGCCCGAGGCAGGTATATCCAATAATGGTTCGGTTATTTTCCATGGAAAACAGCTCATGATCACCAAATCGGGTGAAATAACGGCTAATTTAGCCGCTATTTCGGCCTCACAGCCTCTCTGCCAATAGATCAATGGCAAACCTAACGCATCTGCTACTCCAGCCAAATTATCTGCTAAGCGAGGTGGCTTCACAGGTAATAGATTCAGTCTTTTCGGCCGATTACTTTTATCTGCAACAATCACGGCCTCAGGGCGAAACCCCTTATCACATAGACCCTTCAGAGGTATTAGCGACAAAGAGCCTCCCTGCCCAATATAGACAAATCTTGGGGTTTGCGTCTTATCTAAAGTCACGTCACAATCACGCCTCGGTAAATTAAATGAACTGGAAATACCATGAGCCACAGCTTATTTGAATCTTCGTTAACCAGCCTAGCATTGCTGAACCGCGGTAAGGTACGTGATATTTATGATATCGATGACAAGCACATGTTGATCGTTACCACCGATCGCCTATCTGCTTTTGATGTCATTCTACCTACACCTATTCCAGGCAAAGGTCGCATTCTCACAGAGATCTCAAATTTCTGGTTCAAGCAACTTGAAAATATTGTACCAAACCAACTCTCTGATTTAAGCCTCGAAGACGTTCTGCCCAACGCCGACGAACGTTCTCAAGTTGCAGGCCAGGCGATCGTTGTTAAGAAACTCAAAGCACTCCCTGTTGAAGCAATTGTGCGCGGTTATATTATTGGCTCAGGCTGGAAAGATTATCAAAACACCGGTGCTATCTGTGGCATTAGCTTACCAAGCGGTTTACAAATGGCTGACAAACTCGAACAGGCCATTTATACCCCTTCAAGCAAAGCCGACGTCGGTGAGCATGATGAAAATATTGATTTTACAGCGACGGTTAAGCTGCTCGGTCAAGACATAGCTGAACAAGTACGTGATGTGAGCTTAAAACTTTACTCAACAGCCCGTGACTACGCCGCTGACCACGGTATTATTATCGCCGATACCAAATTTGAATTTGGTCTAGATTCTGAAGGGTCACTGGTTCTTATCGACGAAGCGCTTACCCCAGACTCGTCGCGTTTTTGGCCAATGGAAACTTATGCACCGGGTAGTAGCCCGGAAAGTTATGACAAACAATACATTCGTGATTGGCTGGAAACACAGGACTGGAATAAGAAAGCCCCTGCACCTGATGTTCCAGAAGATATTGTGGCCAAAACCACTGAGAAATATCTTGAAGCCTATGAAAAATTAACCGGCACATCTTTGGATTAAGGTTAGAAATGAAATATAAACCTGCTCACTTTGTTATACCTATACTGCTGGCGTTCTTTTTTATGTCTAGTGCACAAGCTGAACTTCCTGGATTTATCTCTGGCAGTCCAACCAAGCTGGTCTTCCTCAGTATTGAGAAAAATAAATATATCGTTAGTGACATCCGTAACAACCGTTTCGTCGAGCTGTCTAGGCATGCAAAAGAACAACTCATTGATAGTGCCGAAGCAAAACAAATCGTTGCATTAGCAACTAATCAACGTTTCACTGCGTACAGCGCATTAACTCAGGCATGGAGCGAAATAAGAACACAGGCTGGCGAGAAGATTGAGAACATCCGTGCCGAAGACTATGCAGCGCTAATCACTACTAATCAGCGATTACTTAATTATAACGGTGCGAATGGCGTATGGACCGAATATGACAGATAAAAAAAAGGGGCACCCTAGAGAGGAAGGTACCCCTTAATGAAAGCTCTTAGACTATTTCGAGAGCTGTCCGTTAAAACTCTTTAAAAGGCTACTTGCCAACCTGCTGTTAGAATTAGATCTGTTTCCAGTTGTGGGCCATCCAGTTTTTGATACACCGGCTTACCTACTTCCAATGCAAAGCGGTTACCTTTAAGTGCGCCGTTGCGAGCATGATAAATAACGCCTAGTAACAGATCGACTCGCTTACCTGCGCGAAGTTCAGGGTCTGCTGTTGAAATCATGTTGGGATTCAAATCCGGATCAGCGCCATCAATATCCGACCAACTTTGTGCATTCAGTCGTAACGATGTACTAAATGTATCTGACCACTTACGCTGTAACCAACCTGACAATTCAATTTTGTCACCTAGCGTATAATCATTATCATTTTCACCAACGCGAATTGTTGCTATTGCTTGCGTTCCCCATGAGTAATTTTCATGTTGCCCGCTATAAGTAATTCCTGGCATCAGATCATAGGTACCCGAACCTAACTGCATCGGGTAAGGTAATTTGGCATTATTTGCGACTGGCGTGTCATCACGCTCATCAATCGAACCGGTAGGCAGACTTACACCAAAATTCAAATGCAGCTTATGTCCGGCTTGGCTATTTATTTTATACAGGCCGCTCACTTTGATGTCGCCAATGCCTTCTGCACTGGTTGTGAACTGTCGACCCATGCGGGTTAAGTGCTTCATAGACTTGCTGACATAAGGTAGCATTGCCATCACGGTTAGCTTGTCGTTAACGCCGACCATGGCACCAAACATATGCATATCCATGTCCATACTCGTCGGCGTTACCATGTAATCCGCTAATACCTCACTATTACTTAAGCGATCGGTTCCATCACGATTACCATCCATATGCATGCTCATGTAACGATACGAAAGCATTACGCCACCCGCATCATGTGTGTGACCACCCATTACACCAATAGGTACATCACCGTGTTCGTGATCATGCCCTTGCATGTGTAAAGCACTCGAATCTTGAGCATATAGAGGGCTAATACTAGTGATTAGAAGCATGCTGCCAATTATTCTTTTCATTTCAATTCTCGATACTCATAGCTTGTTTATGCGCTGCATATTATCGCTTCATGAGATAGTTGAGAATGTGACAAATTGTCGCACCTCCACGAAAATCAAGACCTTAGCTACGCAGTTATATTGCTGCTACGACCATACACAGGGTAAAATACTCCTTAGGAAATGTCTCGGATTACGTCCACCATTGTTATGTTAAAAAACAAGACCGCCACAATGACTCAAACAGCTGAGTACCTTAACCTGCGCCGCCTTTTTATGTTGCGTAATGTTGCCATTATTGGCCAACTACTCGCTGTTTATATCACACAGATTTATCTGAATATTGCATTACCGGTTTTGTCTATTGGCCTGGTTATTTTTACCTTTGCATTATTTAATTTATTTACATTATTGCGAATACGCTGGGGTGGAGAAGTAAGTCAGCTAGAATTTCTATTTCAATTACTCGCTGATGTATTCATTCTTACTGCATTACTGTACCTCACCGGCGGTGCTACCAATCCATTTGTGTTGTTATTCCTGTTACCTATTATTATTGCCACTGCGGTTTTATCTGCACGCTACACGTGGATACTGACGTTAATAACCGCCGCTTGTTACAGCTTGCTCATTTGGGAATTTCAACCGCTGCCACATGCTCATGGTTCTGGTACCGGCCTTTCCCAACATGTATTCGGAATGTGGTTATCATTTGTTATCAGTGCCGCTATTACTGCTTACTTAGTCGGCGGTATGCGTCGCTCATTACGCGATAAAGATGCAGAGCTTGCCACCGCTCGCGAGCAAAGAATTCGTGATGAGCAGCTCGTATTACTCGGCACCCTTTCAGCTAGTACCGCGCACGAAATGGGGACCCCTCTTGGTACTATGTCACTGCTCTGTGAAGAACTTTCATATGAACTCGGTGATGAACATCAGCACATTGTAAAAACACTCAGCACGCAAGTTACACGCTGTAAAGATGCACTCACGACACTGTCAGCATCTACCGGTACTGCGCCTTTGGGTGGAGGGAAGCTTCTATCTATTGACACCTTCCTCAAGGAATTACTCGCTGAATGGAAAATGATGCATCCCGATACCGACATCAAGACTCATTGGGATGGTCTATCGCCTACGCCATCAATCTTGGCCGATAGAACATTACAACAAGCATTGTTAAACGTGCTCGACAATGCCGATGAGGCATCACCTGATCAGGTGACATGGATTGCTAACTGGGACTTAACAATACTGACTATAAATATAAAGGATCGCGGTGAAGGATTAAGTATTGAGGCAGAAAAAGCCATCGGCAACCAACCCTTTAGCGAGAAGAAAGAAGGTCTTGGCTTCGGCCTATTTCTCACCCACTCCATTATTGGCCGCTTTGGCGGTAACGTAAAATTATTTAATCGAAAACACGGTGGTGTCTCAACCGTTATTAGCTTACCCGTTACCGCACTCGGAACGCATGATGAATAATAATTCATCCATAAAATCACTTTTGCTTGTTGATGACGATGATGTTTTTCGTGGTGCGTTAACGCGTGCGCTTGAACGACATAATATTGTTGTCCATAGTGCCGCCAATATTAACCAGGCACTGTCTCGGGCAAGTGAACACCAGCCCAATATCGGTATCATCGACCTCTGCATCGGTGATGAATCCGGGCTGCAATTAATTCAGCAACTCATACAACAAAATCCAGAAATACGCTTGGTGGTACTAACAGGGTTTGCGAGTATTGCGACGGCCGTTGAGGCCATCAAACTCGGTGCAAAACATTATTTAACCAAGCCCGCGAGTGTCGATGAGATTATGGATGCCTTGTATTCAGAACAAGGTAATGCTGATATAACCACCACAGCACAACCCATGTCGGTTAAAAAATTGGAATGGGAACATATTCAAAAAGTACTGGCGGAACACCAAGGCAATGTATCAGCCGCGGCACGCGCAATGGACATGCACCGAAGAACATTACAGAGAAAACTCCAAAAGAAACCGGTTAAGAGTTAATTTCTTTCACTCTTGAGCATTATTCATTGAGGTATAGGCAACCTTAATTAAAGTTGTACCCGCAACTAAAACTCCCTTCAATATTCCTACAATAATTGTCAGAATAAGTCCGATCCCCATCAGGTAAAGAAAATATTTAATCGGGTCAGAAACGTGAATATAGAAAGGCGCATCATTAATGCGGCCAAAGAATGCCTTGTCCGATAGATCAATCGTATCCATTAAATACTTTATTAGGTAAATCTGATCAGGTTCATAAAATATTTGATATATCAGTTGCGCAATAAATAACAAAACAACCACCGCAGCGGCAATCAATATACCGCCTGAAAATACCAACAACTTACCGCCTATGCCGAGTTCTCTAGATTGATCATTCACGATAATGTTCCTTTTATCTGTCTATTAGCATCACTATGCATGAATCACCCATTATATTCTAGCCATACAAAAAAAGGCGCACCAAGGTGCGCCTTTCAACAAACTAACTACTTGAAGATCTTATTTGATCTTGGCATCCAGTTCACCAGCTGCATAGCTCATGAACATTGTTTCAAGACTCTTAACATTGATCTTTGAAGCATGTCCCGCAGAACCAAAGGCTTCGAAACGTGCCTGACAAATGCCTTGCATCGCTTCTGTTGACGCTTTAAGGAATTTACGTGGATCAAAGTTAGCAGGATTTTCAGCCAGGAATTTACGAACCGCACCAGTAGATGCCATACGTAAGTCAGTATCGATGTTAACTTTACGTACACCGTTCTTAATACCCTCAAGAATTTCTTCGACAGGTACACCGTAAGTTTGGCCCATTTCGCCACCATGACTATTGATGATTTCCAACCAGTCTTGTGGAACTGAAGAAGAACCATGCATAACGAGGTGAGTATTAGGTAGGCGTTCGTGAATTTCTTTAATACGGTCGATACGTAAAACGTCACCAGTAGGTTCTTTAGTGAATTTGTAAGCACCGTGTGATGTACCAATAGCAATTGCTAATGCATCAACATTCGTTGCTTTAACGAAGTCTGCTGCTTCTTCAACACTAGTTAAAAGTTGATCCATATCCAGTGCACCTTCTGCACCATGACCATCTTCTTCACCCATCATGCCTGTTTCTAGTGAACCTAAGCAACCGAGTTCGCCTTCTACAGAAACACCGCCGGCGTGAGCCATTTTCACAACTTCACTTGTTACCGCAACGTTGTATTCGAAGCTACCAGGCGTCTTCATGTCCGACATTAAAGAACCATCCATCATCACCGATGTGAAACCAGACTGGATAGAACGCAGACATACTGCAGGTTCTGAACCGTGATCTTGGTGCATCACAACAGGAATATGTGGGTACATTTCAGTTGCCGCAGTAATCATATGACGCAAAAATGGTTCGCCTGCGTATGAACGTGCACCAGCAGAACCTTGCATAATAACTGGGCTATCACATGCATCAGCTGCTTGCATGATTGCATGGACTTGTTCCATGTTGTTTACATTAAATGCTGGCATACCGAAATCATTTTCGGCTGCATAATCCAGCAATTGTCTCATTGATATAAGGGCCATCTTAAAAACTCCCGTCTTAAATGTTAATAATTATAAAAAATTAGTTACAAAAACTTATTCGATTCCAGTTTGTTCTTCTGGATCAGGCATATTGCCTACTTCAACAATCTTCATTGCATTTGTACCGCCATGCCTACCCATCAAGTCACCCTTGGTAATAATTACAAGGTCACCATCACGCACCGCGCCACGTCGAACCAACTCATCGATGGCATCTTTATTTACCTGAGCATGATCTTCAGATGTTAATTCAAAACTGACTGGATAAACACCACGATAAAGTGTCACTTTACGTCGTGTATCAACACGACGTGTCATCGCATAAATAGGTATACCTGAGCTTATACGTGACATCCATAGTGTAGTCGAACCAGACTCAGTAAGTGCTGCAATCGCTTTCACACCAAGGTGATTGGCCGTGTACATACTGGCCATTGCGATCGCTTCATCTGTGTCGGTAAATTGTGTGTCAATACGATGATCTGACTTTGTTACTGCGCGTTGTTCTTCAACACCACGACAAATTCTATCCATCGCAGCGATAACTTTATCTGGATATTTACCAACTGCCGTTTCCGCAGACAGCATCACGGCATCTGTGCCATCAAGAACAGCATTTGCGACATCAAACACTTCAGCACGTGTTGGAATCGGACTTTCAATCATCGATTCCATCATTTGTGTCGCCGTAATAACCGTACGGTTCATTGTTCGGGCTTTGGCGATCATCATCTTCTGCACTGGTGGTAGCGCTTCATCACCGATTTCAACACCCAAATCACCGCGTGCAACCATTATCGAATCACTTGCCTCGATAATTTCATCCAATACATTCATTGCTTCAGCACGTTCGACTTTAGCAATGATACCGCCTTTACCGCCGGCTTCTCGAAATAAACGCCGAGCTTCATGAACATCATCTGCATTACGGACAAATGATACGGCAAGGTAATCTGCATCTAATTTAGCTGCAGAAATAATATCCGCTTTGTCTTTGTCCGTCAGCGCTGGGGCTGATAAACCGCCACCTTGTTTGTTAATGCCTTTACGATTAGATAGCTCACCACCAACCGTAACGCGACAACGAATTTCGCTACCAGCAACCTCTTCAACCCAAAGCACAATACGGCCATCATTAAGTAACAATGTATCGCCACGTTGGACATCATTAGGAAGTTCTTTATAAGCAATGCCTACTCGCTCAGTATTTCCGAGCTCAGGATCATGATTCGCATCAAGAATAAAATTATCGCCATCATAAAGCTCAACCGAACCCGTTTCGAAGGCATCAACGCGAATCTTTGGACCTTGTAAATCGACGACAACACCAACCTGACGACCATGAGCACGAGCACGATTACGTACTGTCTCGGCACGTGTTTTATGCATCTCATAAGGGTCATGTGAGAAGTTAAGGCGAGCGACATCCATGCCAGCCTCAATCATTTTATCAAGCATTTTCGGATCATCCGAACGAGGACCTAGTGTAGCAACAATTTTAGTGCGTCTCTTCATACCCTTCTTCATTTTGTAGGCTAGTAATTAGCCTTTGTTTAACCCTAATTTTCAACTTTACAGGGGAACTGAATTATTTTGCTCGCTTTTCTAGCATCGCAACTGCTGGTAAGGTTTTGCCTTCAAGGTATTCAAGGAAAGCACCACCGGCAGTTGAAATATAAGACACTTTATCAAAGATGTCATACTTCTGAATAGCGGCAATAGTATCACCACCACCAGCAAGACTAAAACCAGCACCGGTAGCAATTGCCATAGAAACAGTCTTGGTACCTTCACCAAACTGATCGAATTCAAATACGCCAACAGGGCCATTCCATACAACCGTACCCGCTTTAGAAATAATATCTGCCAGTACTTTTGCTGAATCAGGGCCCACATCAAAAATCATGTCGTCATCAGCCACATCATCCGCTGCTTTTAGCGTGGCTTCTGCTGTTTCTGAAAATTCTTTCGCACAAACAACGTCTGTTGCGATTGGAATAGATGCACCACGTGCTTCCATTTTTTCAATTAATGCTTTCGCTGTATCAACTAAATCAGCTTCATAAAGTGATTTACCAACGTTATAGCCTTTCGCCGCCAAAAACGTATTAGCAATACCGCCACCAACAACGAGTTGATCAACTTTTTCTGACAGCGCTTCAAGTACCGTTAATTTTGTAGATACTTTAGAACCACCAACAATCGCAACCATTGGACGAGCAGGTTCTGCCAAGGCTTTCGCCAAACTATCTAATTCGTTTGATAACAACAGGCCAGCACATGCCGTTGGCGCATAAACACCCGCACCATGAGTCGACGCCTGTGCGCGATGAGCCGTACCAAAAGCATCCATGACAAATACGTCACATAATGCCGCGTATTTCTTGGCCAAAGCTTCGTTGTCTTTCTTCTCACCGGCATTAAAACGAACATTCTCTAAAAGAACACATTCACCAGCAGCTACGTCAAAACCGCCATCAAGATAATCTTTAACTAAAGCAACTTCTTTACCTAGCTTTTCAGACATTGTTGCTGCAATTGGCGCCAATGAGTTTTCTTCATCAGCTTTGCCTTCTTCAGGGCGACCACGGTGTGACATTACCATCACAGAAGCACCTGCTTTCATCGCATATTCAATTGTTGGCATTGATGCAGTAATACGTGCGTCCGAAGTTACCTTGCCATCTTTAACAGGTACGTTTAAATCAGCACGAATCAATACACGCTTACCAGCCAGATCTAGATCTGTCAGTTTAATAAAAGACATTTGCGAACTCCTAAACTTAAATTTTAAAAATTATTTGCCAAACATGGCTTGGAAAATAATTCTTTCTTAAAATCAACCAGCCCGAACAAACTTCAGGCTGGCTAATAATTCAAACCCTGCAAATAAGCGAGAGATTTTGTTCGCTGGCTAAGCGCTGGCCGATTTTGAAAACGGAGTGTGCATCTAGCACATGAGTATTCCAAAATCGGGCTGCAACACCGCCAGCGGGCAAAAGATCCGCTTATTTTGATACGTGTTTTACAAAACGTAGCATATTACATGTGTAACCGTATTCGTTATCGTACCAAGAAACGACTTTAACGAATGTTCCATCCAGAGCAATACCTGCTTCTGAATCAAAGATTGAAGAGTTGCCACAACCACGGAAGTCTGTAGAAACAACCTTCTCATCTGTGTAACCTAATGTTTCGCTCATAGGACCAGATTCTGAAGCAGCCTTCATAGCAACACAGATGTCTTCGTAGGATGCTTCTTTTTCTAATTCAATCGTCAAATCAACAACTGATACATCAGATGTTGGTACACGGAAAGCCATACCAGTCAGCTTGCCATTTAGTTCTGGCAATACAACACCTACAGCCTTAGCCGCACCTGTTGAAGAAGGAATGATGTTTTCCAGGATACCGCGACCACCGCGCCAGTCTTTCATTGAAGGTCCATCAACTGTTTTCTGTGTAGCTGTCGCAGCGTGAACAGTAGTCATTAGACCACGCTTGATGCCCCACTTGTCATTCAGAACCTTGGCAACAGGAGCCAGACAGTTAGTAGTACAAGAAGCAGCTGAACTAATTGCTTGGCCTGCGTATGTTTCATGGTTAACACCGTGTACGAACATTGGTGTGCCATCTTTAGAAGGTGCAGACATAACAACCTTCTTCGCACCTGCATCGATATGTTGCTGACAAGTTTCTTCAGTCAGGAAGAAACCTGTACATTCGATAACTAAATCTGCATCGATGTCGCCCCATTTAAGATCAGCGGGGTTACGTTCAGCAGTCAAACGAATTGTCTTACCGTTAACAACCAGGTTGTTACCATCAACAGCGATATCACCGTCAAAGTTACCGTGTACTGAATCGTACTTAAGCATGTAAGCAAGGTAATCAGCTTCTAGTAGATCGTTAATACCGACTACTTCAATATCATCATTGAAGTCTTTAGCAATAGCGCGGAACGCCATACGACCAATACGGCCAAAACCGTTAATACCGACTTTAATAGTCATGTGTTTCTTCTCCTAAGTCTTAATCTAAAAATTACAAAGTTTTTAAAAATTATTTTATAGAACTGATTCAACAGCCTTCACAACGTTTTCAACAGTGAAGCCAAATTCTTTGAACAATTCGCCAGCAGGTGCCGACTCACCGAAGTGGTCAATACCAACAACCACATCAGCGTACTTGAACCATGCATCTGTAACTGCAGCTTCAACCGCAACAGTTGGAATACCCTTAGTCAATACAGATGTTTGGTATGCATCGTCTTGTGCATCAAACAAGTTAGTTGAAGGCATAGATACAACACGAATTTTCTTGCCACTCAATGCTGCTGCAGCACCCATCGCGAGAGCAACTTCTGAACCCGTACCGATGATGATTGCATCCGGTGTGCCATCACAATCTTGCAGGATGTAACCACCCTTCGCGATGTCAACAATTTGTGCATCTGTACGAGTTTGATGATCAAGATTTTGACGTGAGAAGATCAATGTAGAAGGACCCTCTTTACGTTCAATTGCTTGCTGCCAACATACTGCTGATTCAACTGCATCACATGGACGCCATACAGCCATGTTTGGAATCATACGCAGTGTAGGAATCTGCTCGATAGGTTGGTGAGTTGGACCATCTTCACCCAGACCAATTGAGTCATGTGTAAATACGAAGATACTTTGAATCTTCATCAAGGCAGCCATACGCAATGCGTTACGTGCGTACTCAGAGAACATCAGGAAAGTTGCTCCAAATGGAATCAAGCCACCGTGAAGTGTTATGCCATTCATCATCGCAGACATACCAAATTCACGTACACCGTAATTTAAGTAGTTACACTCTTCATTGCTAATCATTGGCTTGTAACCAGACCATTCGGTCAAGTTTGAACAACCCAAGTCAGCTGAACCACCAAACATTTCCGGAACCATTGGTGAATAAGCTTCGATAGCCGCTAATGAAGCTTGGCGAGTTGCCGGGCTTTTTGCATCAGCATTAACCTGGGCGATGTAAGCAGCAGAGTTAGCCGCCCAATCAGCTGGCAAATCACCTGCCATACGACGTTCAAATTCAGCTGCTAGTTCAGGGTGTGCAGCTTTATAAGCTGCGAACTTATCGTTCCACGCTGCTTCTGCTGCCACGCCTTTTTCTTTCGCATCCCAGCCAGCGTAAACATCAGCAGGTACTTCAAATGCAGCATGATCCCAACCCAGTGCAGCTTTAGTTAGGTTAATTTCTTCTTCACCTAGTGGTGCACCGTGACAAGCATGGCTACCGGCTTTGTTTGGCGAACCAAAACCAATGGTTGTTTTACAACAAATCATTGTTGGCTTATCAGTCATTGCCTTCGCTGTTTCAACTGCCTTGGCAATAGCTTCAGGATCGTGACCATCTACAGAAAGTACATGCCAGCCGTAAGCTTCAAAACGTTTCGGCGTATCATCAGTGAACCAACCCTCAACATGACCATCGATAGAAATACCGTTGTCATCCCAAAAGGCGATAAGCTTGCCTAAACCTAAAGTGCCGGCAATTGAACAAGCTTCATGCGAGATACCTTCCATCAAACAACCATCACCTAAGAATACATAGGTGTTGTGATCAACAATGTCGTGACCCTTTTGGTTGAACTGACCTGCTAGCGCTTTCTCGGCAACCGCCATACCAACAGCATTAGTAATACCCTGGCCTAATGGACCGGTGGTTGTTTCAACACCTGGCGCATAACCGTACTCAGGATGACCCGGCGTTTTAGAATGTAGCTGGCGAAAATTTTTCAGGTCATCGATACTCAAGTCATAACCCGTAAGGTGTAACAATGAGTAAATCAGCATAGAACCGTGACCGTTAGATAAAACAAAACGATCGCGATCGGCCCAGTTAGGGTTGCTTGGATTGTGGCTCATATGATCGTTCCACAATACTTCGGCAATATCTGCCATACCCATCGGTGCACCAGGGTGTCCCGAGTTCGCCTTCTGTACGGCATCCATACTTAATGCACGAACAGCATTCGCAAGATTGCGACGGTTAGTTGCTGACATAACAGAATCCTCTTTGAAAAACTAAAAATTAATAAAAGTTAAAAAATCATTTTGCTACGTGTAAGTTTGCTACACGTACACAGTAAATCGTTCCTACCCACCAACGAGTGATGAGATAAAACCTACCCAGTGCCGGTTATTTACTAACAAGCCCTTCTATATATACTAAGGTTAATATGGGTACTCCCCCGCCCCATTAAGGTCCAAACGAAGAGCAGCTCTTCGCACGGGGAGCGTATTCTCTCCTACCTGCTCCTTTGGAGCAATACTCCACATGGGGTGAATACAGGCCTAATACACCTATTTCTATATATAACAATAACTTAGTGTTTAGCAGTCAATACGCATATAAAGAGATATGATGATTTCTTCGGCTTTATATCAATATTTATTGCAAAAATGCGTTAGATCTTAATAAATAACCATGCAAACTAGAGCAAAATTCTATTTTCAAACTTGGACAAGGCCTGATCCGCTGACTACACTTTGTTTATAAATAATAATTAATAACACATTGTAATTTGGGGATTTTTAATTCATTCGAGTTTAGAGCGATATCATGAAAAACAATGAAATATCAAATGGTTACATAGATTTGCGGTGGCTAAAACGTGCAGTTATGATGGTTTTATGCTTGGTGGCTGCCTCCACGTCCCAGGCCGCCACTTATACATTTGTCGTGCAACCGATTTTGCCTCCCGATAAAACAATCAAGGCCTTTACTCCGCTAACCGATTATTTATCTAAAAAAACCGGGCACACTATTAAACTAGTCACGTCGCTAAATTTTCTTAGTTATTGGCAAAGCATGAAACGTCCCGGCACCTATGATTTTATACTCGATGCTGCCCATCTAACCGATTATCGTCTTAAACGTATGAAGTATACAGTGCTCGCTAAACGCCCGGAAGTTGTATCTTATACATTGGTGACAGGTGAAGGTGCCGATGTACTCGATGCAGCAGAACTCATTGGCAAGTCACTTGCGACCATTGGCTCTCCAAGTTTAGGTATGTTGCGACTTGAAGAAATGTTCCCAAATCCCTTACGTCAACCTGTTATTGTTGAAGTTGATAATTCACTTGATTCGATTAAAAAAGTGCTCGAGGGTAAGGCTCAGGCGGCGATCGTGCCAACACCCATGGTTGGCGGCTTCCCGGATCTAATAACCATTATCACTACTGAGCAAGTTCCTCACACAGCAATATCGTCAGCCCCAAATGTTCCCGCTGATGTTCGCGCCGCGGTCCGAAAAGCATTAATCCAAGCCGACAAGACCCCTGAAGGACAAGCCATGCTTGCTAAAATTAATTTCCCTGCCTTTGAAGCCACTAACGCCAAAGTCTATGAAGGATTTGCCAGTTTACTCGAAGGCGTTTGGGGCTACTAAGCCAAGAAAAAACCCCACTGGCATTGATGATAAGAAGCACGGTTAAAGCCGTGCTTTTTTGTTTCTAAATCATCACAAACTACCTGTTTAATGTCATAGCTTGAATAATATGTTTCTCTTTGACTTCTCGCAGGTTCTGATTATAATCGTTAACAATACAGCGCTGATTTGAATTCAGATTGCGGGCGCTTAATAAATACGGCTAAAGCGTGTAGGAAACACTTAATTCCCGAACCCGCCTTAGCCTTGCTAAAGCGGGTTTTTTTATGAGGAATAGAAAATAATGAACGATCATCTTTTTACTTCTGAATCAGTTTCTGAAGGCCATCCAGACAAAGTTGCAGATCAAATTTCGGATGCGATTCTCGATGCACTACTCGAACAAGATGCCAAATCACGTGTTGCCTGCGAAACTATGGTAACAACAGGCATGGTCATGATCGCGGGTGAAATTACAACCAATGCTTGGGTCGACATGACCGAAACAGCGCGTAATGTGATTAAAGAAATTGGTTATAACCATTCAGATATGGGTTTCGATTGGGAATCTTGTGCAGTACTCACTTCTATAGATAAACAATCTGCTGATATTGCCATGGGCGTTGACGAATCTGACGACCACGAACAAGGCGCTGGTGATCAGGGCATGATGTTTGGTTACGCATCGAATGAAACCGATGTGCTTATGCCTGCTCCAATTACTTACTCTCATCGACTAGTACGTCGCCAAGCCGAAGTACGTAAAAACGGTCAGCTACCTTGGTTGCGCCCAGATGCAAAAAGTCAGATCACTTTCCGTTACGAAGATGGCAAGCCTGTTGCGATTGATGCCGTAGTACTTTCTACGCAACATACTGAAGATGTTAACCTGAAAACACTACAAGAAGCCGTAATGGAAGACATCATTCAGCCAGTATTACCGGCTGAATGGTTACACGCCGACACGCAATACCATATTAATCCTACTGGCCGTTTTGTTATCGGTGGTCCAGTTGGTGATTGTGGCCTAACCGGCCGCAAGATTATTGTTGATACCTATGGCGGCATGGCTCGTCATGGTGGTGGTGCCTTCTCTGGTAAAGACCCAAGCAAAGTAGATCGCTCTGCTGCTTATGCAACACGTTATGTTGCAAAGAATATTGTTGCTGCCGGTATTGCTGATCGCTGTGAAATTCAGGTTTCTTACGCTATTGGTGTTTCGAAGCCGACTTCTGTACGTGTTGAAACCTTTGGCACAGGCAAGATCAGTGAAGAGCGTATTATCCAACTGGTAGATGAACACTTTGATCTACGTGCAGGTGGCTTGGTGAAAATGCTCGATCTTTTACGCCCAATTTACCGCTACACCGCTGCCTATGGTCACTTTGGTCGTGACGATCTTGACCTACCATGGGAACGTACAGATAAAGCCGATGCACTAAAAGAGGCAGCTGGCCTGTAAATAAGTTATTCTCCGATACCTGCTAGCTCGAGGGACGCTGCAGCGAGTTCATCTCGCCAGGCTCGAGCTAGTAGTTTTAGAACAACCGCGCCCACCGACTTTGAACCTGAAGTGAGGTAGACATGAACGCCGTTATTGATCCTAATTTTACTGACTATAAAGTAGCCGATATTTCTTTAGCCGAATGGGGCCACAAAGAAATTGCTATCGCTGAAACTGAAATGCCTGGGCTTATGGCTCTACGCGAAGAGTTCGGCAAAGAACAACCTCTCGCTGGCTGTCGCATCATGGGTAGTATCCACATGACGATCCAAACAGCTGTGTTGATTGAAACATTGGTTGCACTCGGCGCTGAAGTTCGCTGGGTATCATGTAATATTTTCTCAACCCAAGACCATGCTGCTGCTGCTATTGCTGCACAAGGTATTCCTGTTTTTGCATGGAAGGGTGAAACAATCGAAGAATACTGGTGGTGTACTGAGCAAGCCTTGATTTGGCCTGATGGCAAACTGCCAAACATGATTCTCGATGACGGTGGTGATGCAACTTTGCTCGTGCATAAAGGTGTTGAGTTTGAAAAAGCTGGCGCAATCCCTGCGACTAAAGACGATGACAACGAAGAATACAAAGCTGTTCTTGATGTACTACGTCGTACTATTTCTGATGGCTCAACACATTGGCAAGATACCGCTGCCAGCGTTAAGGGTGTAACCGAAGAAACAACGACTGGTGTTCACCGTTTATATGAGATGCAAGAAAAAGGTGAATTGCTTTTCCCTGCAATGAATGTAAACGACTCTGCCACCAAATCTAAATTCGATAACTTATACGGCTGTCGCGAATCGTTAATCGATTCAATCAAGCGTGCAACCGATGTCATGATTGCAGGTAAGATTGCCGTTGTTCTAGGTTACGGTGATGTTGGTAAAGGCTGTGCGCAAGCATTCAAAGGCATGGGTGCCACTGTTTGGGTTACAGAAATTGATCCTATCTGTGCTCTACAAGCAGCAATGGAAGGTTACCGCGTTGTTGATATGAATGATGCCTGTTCACAAGGTGATATTTTTGTTACCACAACCGGTAACATGAATGTGATCAACCATGACCACATGACTAAAATGAAAAATGAAGCTATCGTTTCTAATATCGGTCACTTCGATTCTGAAATTGATATTGCATCACTTGAAAAATACGAATGGTCTGAAATCAAACCACAAGTTGATCACGTTATCTTCCCTGATGGCAAGAGAATTATTGTATTAGCAAAAGGTCGTTTGGTTAACTTAGGTTGCGCAACTGGCCATCCAAGTTTCGTTATGTCAGCTTCGTTTACTAACCAGGTTATGGCGCAGATTGAGTTCTACAAGAATTCTGACAACTACGATAACCAAGTTTACATTCTGCCAAAAATACTTGATGAGAAGGTAGCCCGTTTGCACTTACAAAAAGTTGGCGCACATTTAAGTACGCTTACTCAAGAGCAAGCTGATTACATTAATGTGTCGGCTGAAGGCCCTTTCAAACCTGAACATTATCGTTACTAAATAAATTGAGTGATAAGAGCGAAGCGTGAAATATACCTTGCGCTTCGCTACTCATCCTTACTTATAAAAAATGACTAACACTAAAAAACATTCCTTAAGTTGCGAATTCTTTCCACCCAAGACAGATAAGGGTAAAGAGAATATCGAAACAACTTTACTTGAGTTAAAAAAACTCAATCCTGATTATATTTCCTGTACCTACGGTGCGGGCGGTACAACACAAGAAGGCACCTTCGAGACAATTCAAACTATTATGCAACACGGCATCAGTGC
>Ga0316205_10000513_pt1 | contig 70126 bp, 76 predicted proteins | sample 3monthpyrite_MG_FD_204941 | JGI IMG/M metagenome (GOLD analysis project Ga0316205, IMG submission 204941) | Microbial mat bacterial communities from mineral coupon in-situ incubated in ocean water Damariscotta River, Maine, United States -... | ecosystem: Environmental > Aquatic > Marine >...
TCCACCACCTCTCGAAGAAGGAGCAAATAATTGGCCTCAATTCTCTCTTGATGCATATGACTGGTTAAACACAAATGCTGAGGCAATGCTTGAGGACAAAGATAGACCTGATTTAGTATACTGGTCAGATGTTGATACAACAACGGATAATTACTATACTGGAGCAACTGATGATATTCACTTTAACACGGCAGGCGATTTTCTATATGCAAATAACTTTATTGCAAACTTATCGTCTATAGGCATATTGCTAGCAAATCAAGGAAGAGTTATTCCAGTCAATATACCTCCATCAGCTATATCTTCTCCAACATTTACTGTCAATGGATTAACTTATACAACAAGGGTTATTGATACAAATATAGAATCAATGATTGTGCAAACTGAGGTATCTGGACCTGTTGTCGTGATTTTCGAATCAGTAGGAACGGACCATGAGATACGTTATACTGTAAATGGGAAAAACGTAACAAGTAAAAGTAAATTATATGATGGGTCTATTGTTCTGACTCGTAATTTATCTGGTTCTGATAATACCATTATCAAATCTAGAATATATAACAAAGACAATCCTAACATACATAGCAGGATGTCAAGGCTAATGCTGAAAGTAACATAAATGGCTCAAATAAATAAGAATTTAGAAAAAATAGTTTTACCAACAAGGGCTTCTTCTGCATTGACTAAGGTTCTCATTGTTGGAGATTCTCAGTCTCTTAGAACAGAAGAGAGATGGGTTGGTCAAACTCAGAAATGGGCTGTAGAGCATGTTGGCGCTTTTATTCATGGCGCAGGAAACTCTGCTGTTGGGCAATCATTTTCTGCAAATCCTGATACAAACGATTGGGGCGCAACGATTACTAGAAATTCTCTTATTCAACAAAGCGACTGGGGCGATGGAAATACCAGCGACCATATTCAGCATAGTCGCCAATGGGACGTTGCTGGAACTATCACTCCTAACTTCTCTTCCTTGGGGGCTTACCAATGGGCCATAGGAAGCCACACGGTTGCTATCGACTTAGATGCCCGTAAAAACAGTAGAACTATTCTTAGAGATGCTGCTGGGACTTTCGCAAGAATGAGAATTGCAGAAAGAAGAGGAACTACAGATGGCGCAGCAGATGATTTTGGTATTGGTGGAGACCCAGTGGTGTTTGATGCGTCAGGTGCTTTGAGGATATTAAATTGGCCTATTCGGGATGAGGCTACTTTTAGCGGATCAGGTCCATCTCCTGTCGGCATTGAGATCAAGGACTCAAACAACAATGACACAAATAGAGACCTTCAGATTCTAGGCTCTCTTATCTACAACTCTCCATCTGGCGAAACATTCCCTACTACAGGACTTATTCTAACAAATACGGCAAGGTCTTCCTGGTCTGCTTATGATTTAATTAACAGACAAAGCGTTGAAGCTCGAAAATCTCTAATTGATGTTGTAGAAGGCTATGATTTAGTTATATTTATGACTGGACATAACGCTGAAGACTCCGGAGCTTATAAAGCAAACATGGAATCCCTTATAGGTACTTGGAAAGATGCTCATACAGATAATGGATATTCTTCTCCTGATATTTTATGTATCGCTCCTTGGAATGCTGATGTAGTTCACTCAATGGATGCATCAAAAGCTAGCGACCTTCTTGACATTTGTACCACAAATGATTATGGATATATAAGTATGTGGGATTCTTATGATGGATTGACTCCTGATGGAAGGGCTACTCAGCTTGACGGAACTGTTGTTACAGACGGTATCGAGTTAGATGTAGGAGTACATCCTAATGCGGCTAAAGATGCGATAGCATTTGCAAAAGATATTGAATGGCACTTCCAGCCAGAAAACTGGATTGCTTCTCAAAGAACTATTAATACTTCTTTGGTTCCTCAAGAAATATCATCGCCAGCTCATTTTGTAAATGGCGATACGAGCGATACAAGATTTGTTGATCTCAATTTGGAAACAACCATATATGAGCAATCTGTTTCTGCTCCAGCCACTGTGACATTCGAAGCAGTTGATTCAGACCATGAAATACGTTACACTACAAATGGTAGAAATCCAACAAGCAAAAGTACCCTATATACAGAGCCTTTGGTTATAACAAGAAACTTGACTGGTTCTGATAATACAATTATCAAATCAAGAATATATAATAAGCTCAATCCTAACATTCGAAGTCGAATCAAGAAAATGGAACTAAGAATTATATAAATAGGAATTGCTAAATGACCACAAGAGTATTAGACATATATACGCCTCCTTGTAGAACTCCTGCTCCTACTTTTACTATACAAGGAGATTCTTATGATACCAGGATGTCTGGTATCAATATAGAAGAAATGCCTTTGGAAATAGGAATCAATGGTCCCGTAACTATCGTCTTAGAAGAGACTGATGAAAATCATGAAATAAGATATAGTACCAACGGGAAACATCCTACAAGTAAAAGCAAATTGTATACAGGTCCTCTAGTCTTAGCGGCAAATCTGTCTGGTTCTGATAATACAGCCATACGAGCAAGAATGTATAGCAAACTTAATCCAAGCGTTCATAGCAGAATAGTCAGAATAAGAATTCGGGTTCTATAACAGTATTTATTCCCTTCTATAACGCTGCCTTTCGGTGGCGTTATTTTTTGCTTTGAAGTGTAGACTTTTTGGAGTATCATGGCGATAATCATATGATGATACACAAAAGTTCTGGCATACTTAGGGTACATGGGCAGCCCGGAAAGCTCATGTGGATATCAGTAGATGCTGGTAGAGATTTATGCGAATACTATATATGGCTAACATCTATGAGGCTTCGACATAGATTTACAATTACAAGACCATTATGGGATGCTCATATATCCATAGTCCGTAATGAAATACCATTTAGTCAAATACATTTTGATACCCTGGATGGGGTTGAAATAGATTTTGAATATGACCATGAAATATATAGATCTGGTAGACATTTTTGTATGAATGCTTATTGCGAAAGAGCTGAAAGAATAAGGCTTGGACTCGGCTTAGCTCCTCACCCCAGGGCTCCTTTTCACCTGACAATAGGCGTTCTGGATGGAAATATTCATCCAGCAAGTGAACGCATGAAGTAGTACAATAGGCATATGACTGAACCAACCCCTCAATCCCCAATACCGTCGCCCTTGCCAGTACCGGCTCCAGAAGATAGCTTCGGGCACATGATGTCCGATGAAAATATCGAAACGGGAGTTGATCTCGTGCAAGAGATGATTGATGCCAATCCTCCGCCTGATATTGACTACGACTCTGCAAAGACCATGACATTCTTAGACGACAATGAGACATGCTCCAAGGGAGGTCATATCGTTATATATGATGATGGGTTACATGGGAAAAGATTTGATCCAGAAGACTTACCATCACTTATCAAATCGAGAGAGATGCCAGGAGTTGGTATAAGTGGGGAGGTTGTTGTTGAACTTATAAAAATAGCTCTTGACTCTTATATGCATAATAGAATGGGAGCAACAGATGAAGAAAGAAATCGTCTTGCTCAACGGATACATGAAATAATGGAACCGCTAAATCTTATTTGATAGGCTCTTTGATGAATGATATAGAATACTCAATACTAATAGATGAACTTGACGAATATATTTCTGAGCTTAATTGTTGGCCAGAGGAAATATTCCGAACAGACGATCAATGGTATATGGCAAGCAATAATGTAAATATTGATCATCAAGAAATAACTCCAAGCGAAGCATATTGGACCATCAAGCAAGAAATAGAAAAAGCTGTAGGCACAATAATTGAAGGCGATGATTCTGAAAGCAATGTTTTTAAACTTATGAAAGAAGAAATAAGCCGTAGGAATAACCAGGTAAAATGCTTGATATGCGAAAAAGGTCTAGACCCGGTATCTAAAACCCCCAAGCCCAAAGCTATAGAACAATATTATTATGGCGGTGATTGCGAAATAAGCTTTCACTATGGAAGCCGTTTTGATTGGCTTGGATTCCGTTCTCCGGTAACAAAAGATAATAAAATCGTGGGCAGTAAACCTCGGGCTGAAGCTGCAAATAGTGATATCAGAACACATAGATTATCTTCTTGTTCAGATATTAGATTTGCTATTTGTGATGATTGTTTTGAAACAAAATCTCATCTCTTTCGTGGTTACGAAAAGAATGAAGATGGAAAACTAGAACTGGTAGTAGAATAAGGAATCAACAATGAATAGCGTAGCAGAAATAACAATCTCTTGTCCTGAATGCGATGGAGATGTAAAATTCAATCGCAAGCCTCTTAATGGGGAAGTTACCACTTGTACAGGGTGTATGGTTGAACTTGAAGTAATATGTACAGACCCAATAAATGTAGAAATTGCTCCAGAAGTCGAAGAAGATTGGGGAGAATAATAATGACAACAATAACACTTATAGATGTCGAATGCGAATGGTGTGGAGATGATATTCAATTTCAAAGCCCTTTATCAATAGGCAATAAATCGACTTGCGATCAATGCGAGCAAGATTTTGAAATTGAAAGTCTAAGTCCTGTAAGACTAAAAACTGTTCCCCTTAATAAAAGATTCTACTTTGCAATAAAAAAGTGGCCTAGTGAAAATGCCTACTCTGTAGCAACCGTACATGCAGATACTTTTGACAAAGATGGATATTGGGAAGATTCTTTTTGCGTACATCAATGCTTTGGAGAAGGAACCGAAGGCTATGATTTCTTTAGAGGAGAAATGGAATGCATAGTATCATTTCCTGATTCAAAGTCAGTACAAAAAGCAAAAGATCTATTAATCGCAGCAGGCGGCATAGAGAAAACAAAAGAAGAATTGAATTTCGTAAACGATTGCTTTGAGCAGTAAATAATGAAACTATCTGAACTAAAAGATATAAAAATAGATATGTCTATTGTAATACTTGCAAGCTCTATTTCTATTGGTATGGGAATTGCTATTCTTGGCATGTCGTCCTGCGAAGGAAAAAGTTCTGTTGCAAGATATGAAGCGTTGACCCAAAATAGAAAAGATGTGATGGAGCATCAACGATGGATAATAGAAAACGGTAAATAAAAGGAATATAATATGTCGAATATCGCCGCAATAAAAGAGCTTCGTGAAAAAACCGGACTAGGCCTTGCTGAATGCAAAAAAGCCATAGATGCATCTGGTAGCGTAAACGAAGCTTTAAATTATCTTAGAGAAAAAATAGGCAAAATTGATATATCAAATTCTCTGTCTGGAGAAAATGGTCTAATATCAATATCTTGGGACATGAGAGCTGATAGCATAAGATATGCTATTGTTGAAATAAATACTGAAACTGATTTTGCAGCAAAAAGTCAAACGGTATCAGATGCAGCAAAAGAAATTGCTTACCAGTCTGCCTGCAATGGTCAAGATGATAAACAATTTCATACTGAAGCTCTACAGAATCTAAAAGCTCAAATAGGGGAAGAAGTTTCCATAGGACGATTTGAGGTTCATACTGTAGGCGATAATAATTCGTCTATCTCAAAATATATCCATCATGATTCCAGTCTTGGAGTTGTTGTTGTATTTAGCGAATCAGTAAATAAAGAAGTAGGCAATCAGGTAGCTATGCATATCGCATCTCATACTCCAGAAGCAATGTGCTGGTCAACTGAAGATGTTCCACAAGAAGACCTGGATAAAGAATATGTCTTTGCTGAAAAAAAGGCAGCAGGCAAGCCTCCCCAAATAGCTGAAAAGATTATTTCTGGTTTCATGGATAAATATCGTAAAACCGTATCTCTATCAGAACAGCCTCTCGTAATGGATACGTCAAAAACTATCGGCGAGGTACTAGGAAGTGCTTCTGTTGTTAGTTGGCATCGAATGAAGATAGGAGAATAACATGGGCAAAATGATTCAAGATATGTCAATCAAAGAACTTGACATAGAAATCAAGAAGCATGAAAGTGAAATAGAGAATCTAGAAAAACAGAAAAAGCTTATGGATTCTCTAACTCCTGCTCAGAATCTTGCAATAGCTTTGCATGAAGCCAATTGCCATCATAACCATACAGACGGATGTAGCTGGTACTATGGTAATTGGGAAAACTGGGAAAACAATCATGCCCGTAAAGAGTATGTTGAAAGAGCCGAAAGATTACTTGCTACAGGAAAGTCTGTAGAAGAAATAATTGAAATCTCAAAACTAATGAATGGAAGATAAATGCGTATTTCGTCTGATGTAAAAATAGATTTTGATGATGTTCTTATAAGCCCAAAAAGGTCTTCTATCAGTTCTAGAAAAGAAGTGGATCTTATAAGAACATTCAAGATGAAAACCAATACCATTATTGGTACAGGAATATGCTCTGCAAATATGCATACTACTGGTTCATTTGAAATGTCAAAGGCTATGGCTAAACAGCAAATGCTATCAGCTCTATCTAAACATTATACCATAGAAGAATATATCAAATTCTATGATGAAATGCATTATACAGAACATTGCCTTGCCTTCTTTACAGTAGGAATGTCAGAAAATGACCGCAAGAGATTCAAAAAGGTCTCAGATGGGTCAAAAAACCCTCCAAAACTGCTCTGTATTGATATTGCTAACGGATACAGTCAAAAGTTCCTTGATGAAGTAAAATACTACAGGGATGCTTTTCCGTACCTTACTATACTCGCCGGAAATGTAGCTACTCCAGAAATGACAGAGGCTTTATTACTTGGCGGAGCAGATATCGTAAAAGTCGGTATAGGCTCTGGCGCAAACTGTCTTACCAGAAAAGTAACTGGTATTGGATATCCCCAATTATCAGCAGTCATCGAATGTGCAGATGCAGCTCATGGGTTAGACGGATATATTATGTCTGATGGAGGCTGCAAGAATATCGGCGACATATGTAAAGCTATGTGCGCCGGAGCTGACTTTGTTATGCTTGGCGGAATGCTTGCTGCTCATGATGAATGCAACGGACTCATAGAAGTAGATGGCGTAAAACGTTTTGAGCATTATGGAATGTCATCGAATAAAGCTATGGCTGATCACAAGATGGGCAAAAAAGACTATAGAGCATCTGAGGGCAGAGAAACGGTATTACCTGCAAAGGGAGAACTAAGCAAAACTCTGATAGAAATATCTGGAGGGCTTAGGTCTTGCTGTTCATACATCGGAGCTAGGAACATCAGGCACATGGCTAAATGCGCTCATTTCGTGAGATGCAATGCTCACTCTCAATTGAATCAATCTCTTTCAGGATTTACAGTACAATGAAGCAGCTAAAAAATACGACATTCCCTGCATCCCTCAGATGGCTTTCAATCGTTTTCGCTTGGATTATCATCATAATGGGAATACCAATCATTCCAGCCATTTCCATACTTCTGGTGAAGATGATTTATGATACAATGTTCATAGGGAATTTCCCAGCAGTCGTTGCCGTAATATCAGGTATGATCGTTGGTATAGCATATCTCGCAGTATTGACTAGAACATCATTTTTTGGTCTTGACACTATCAAGGAAATAAAGTAGTCAACATACTTCTTTTGGAGTAATAAATGGAATTAGAAATGATTGAAATAGAACCTAAATTATCTACTCTCATTGAGCATACTTCTGGGGATGAAGCTACTCTTGAAGCTATGGCAGCGGTTGAAGAAGAGATAAGGTCATTGTCTAATCAGACAAAGAATATGTCATTCAGCGAAATAGCACAAAAGACTAAAAATGCTTTTGCAGAATTCAAAGTATGCAGAAAGTCTATAGATAAGCGAATCAAGGAAAGAACAGACATATACGAATCTATAGGCATTATGAGTCAAGTCGGGGCTGCCTCATTTACTGTAAGAAAAGAGATATGCCACGAGATAGGTCTTGCTCAGGTTGATGACTCAAGGGCATACGAGATATTATCGCTCAATCTATTCTCTGGTAAAAAGAACATGCGTTTCAGCGAGTTCAAGCAGAAGTATTTCTACAACGATATAAAAGGTTGCCAAGAAGATAATTGGACAAACAACAATGTCGTGTATTACAACGGTTACAGGTTCTGGAAAAAACATCCAGCAATCATGACTACTCTTGAACAACTAGAAACAGAAATACCAATTGAAATTGCAAAGAATATCGCAAAAGTAAAGCCTTTGCATATATTCAATTCATTTTGTGTCATATGCGATAAGAAAGCTATGGGCAAAGGATCTGAAAATTCCCTTGATAGTGGCAATACTGCTATTGTTCTTGGGGTTATAGAGAAGATACAGCAAATAGATACTGGATCTTTCAAATCAATAGAACCACAATACTTTGTACTAGGTATCTGGTAGAGTATAAAAACCAATCGTTTCACATGCGTAATCGAATTAGCGTCTATAGCTAGACAAAGGAAACAACCATGATCTCACAAGCACTCCATTTATCAGTCCCTAACTTCTCGGATAGCTACAAGTTTTCTCACGAGAAGATTTATCTTGACGGAGTAGAAAGACTCGTTTCATATCTTGAAGCAAGAGCTGGATCTGATTTCTCAGATAACACAGTATTCTTTGGTTTGCAATATATTCTCAAGGCGTACTTCTGCGGAGGCGTTGTTTCAGAGAGAGACCTTCCAAGAATCAAAGCTTTCTGTAAGCATCACTTTATGGGTAATGAAGAAATCTTCAACGAAAAAGGTTGGAGACATATTATTGACAATCTCGGTGGCAAGCTCCCGATTACGATTAGAGCTATACCCGAAGGAACCGTCATGCCTGTATCTAATGTTCTCATGATGATTGAGAATACAGATAAGGATTCTTACTGGTTGACAAACTTCCTTGAAACCATTCTTGTACAAGTTTGGTATCCTACTACTGTTGCTTCTCTCTCTAGAGCATGCAAAGAAACCATTTATGAGTTCATGAATCTAACAGTTGAAGATTTCCTTATTCCTATCCTTATGCCAAGCCGTTTGCATGACTTTGGCTACAGAGGCGTATCGAGCGTAGAATCAGCAGCATTAGGCGGAGCGGCCCACCTGGTCAACTTCGGAGGTACTGATACCGTTGCTGCCATTGAACTTGCTACTCAATTCTATAATGGAAACTCATTCAATGAAATTATGGAATATGATGAACAAGCATATGATAATCCCAATATGGAACATAGTATGGGATGGAACGCAGGAGAGTCATTCAAAAAATGGGATGCATTCTATGAGAAAACCATGTGCGGATATTCGATACCTGCTACTGAACACTCTGTGATGACCATCAAGGGGCCACAGGGCGAGGCAGAGGTTTGTCGTCGTCTCCTAGAGCAATTCCCTTCAGGTTTTGTTGCTTGTGTTTCTGACTCATACGATTTATTCTCTCTTTGCGCGAATGTCTGGGGCGGTACGCTTCGAGATAAGATTATGGAGCGAGAGGGATGTCTTGTTGTTCGACCTGACTCAGGCGAACCAGCAGAAATCGTTCCTCAAGTTCTTGAAACTCTTGGACAAAAGTTCGGGTACACCGAGAACGCTAAGGGGTACAAGGTTCTTCCTAGCCAAATCCGAGTCATTCAAGGCGATGGAGTAAACTACCACAGTCTACGAGCAATTATGCAAGCAGTAGTCGATGCTGGTTGGTCTATCGAGAATCTTGCATTCGGAAGCGGTGGAGCATTGCTCCAGAAAATGAACAGAGACACTTACGCTTTTGCTTTCAAGGCTTGCTACAGCGAAATCAATGGCGTTGGATACGAAGTCTACAAGGAACCAAAAACTGGTTCAAGCAAGAACAGCAAGAGAGGTCTTCTTGCTCTTGTCAAAGACAATGGCGTATACAGAACAATCAATACGCTCAATGAAAATCCTGATGATTTCGGTGGAGACCTTCTGGTTGAAGTATTCCGCAACGGAGAAATGGTCAAGGAATGGACATTCGAGGAAGTCCGTCAACGGGCAGAACTGCCACAACTTGTACCTGCTGAGGCAGCATAAGGGGTTCGTATTATGAGCAATGAATTTAGACATGTAACTGAATTATTTATCAATGAATGGAAGAATAGAGAAGAATCTTCTCTTGTATCATTCGTCATTACAGGCGGTGGATTCTCCATTCTCGATATAGGTAAAGTTCCTGGTTCAAGCGGAGTTTTATCTAGCGCATTCATTCCTTACGGTACGGCTGACACCATTAAGTTTGCAGAACATGCTTTAGAACCAGGAGAAAGTAATCCCTTACTTGATGACTCCATAAAATTTGTGGGGCCAGAGGCTACGGAATTATATTCCAAAGCTCTTCTAAGAACTACGCCATATACAGAAGTGGTTCAGGTTGTTATAAACGCAAGTCTAACAACTACTAGGTGGAGAAGAGGAAAGAACGAAGCATACATTTGGATAAGAGATGTTGACGGCATAGTAACTCAGTATCATTATGAAATAGAAAAGATAACCGAGAATCAGTATAAAGAACTGACTAAGGATGAAGTCTCACAAATGAGGCTCGACGAAGATCAAATGATAGCTGGCGTTGTTATGTCATTACTTCTTGAACCAAAAATAAATCCCGCTATAAAAGATAACGAATCTTTGACTATTATTGGAGAACATATTCCATGCGAGAATTGAACAATGCACCCATTCCTTTAGAAGAAGCATACTCCCACGTTATTACAGACTCATTGTTCGCCTTTGTATACAAAGACGGTGAATGCTTTCCTGTACACAAGAATGGGTCTCCATTCCAAACAGGATTCCTACACTTAGTATCTGGAAGCTTCAATCCAATCCATGATGCCCATAAGAACATCTTCAACGGTATTGATGCAACAGAGAAAATGTTTGAAATTGCTATCGAAAGAATTGACAAAGAGTTTCTTTCGCTTGAGGCACTTAGACCTAGACTGGAACAAATGCATGGGGTAGGCCCAATTCTTGTCAACAGGTGGCCTTACTTTATACAAAAAACAGGTATACTTCGCAACTGGACTGTAACCTTCTATATTGGCATTGATACCGCAGTTAGGCTTCTTGAAGCTCATGGACTTGCAGGTATTCAGGGTATCAATGCGAAGTTCATTGTTCATGACCGGATTATGAGTGGAGAACACTTAGGATTGCATAATCACAAGTCGTTTGAGGGTAGAATTCCGATGAACTGTCATAGAGGCGAAACCCCAGATCCAGAGCTTATGGCTTTGAGTTCTACCATGATCCGAAAAAATCTTGGGATAAAAGATTTGTCAGATTTGGCCTTTGAAGACGATTAGGGCGGTTTTTGAATAAATTTCTATCAAAAGAGAAGTTATTTTAGAGGAATGTACTTGACATCATTGCAATGATGTATACAATGTACCTCATGACCGATAGTCGGTCTTAGAAAGAAGCACGATGACAAACATACAAAATACAATTCAAGTATTTGTTCCGAACCCGGCAATGGGCTTGGATGTTTTTCCGTCTTCTCGCAGGACGGCAATCGCCTAAGTCCTAAATCTCTCAGAACAAAAATCAAATATATTTCAGATATTCGAGTGAATGTCATATGTTATCTATTTTTCTTGACGAAGATATTGGTAACAGCGACCTACCCAGTCCGCTCGAAAAAAGAATACAAAAGACTAGCAAGTGAAACAATTACTTGCTATAATAAACGGAGTAATAAGTCGAAGAGACAAGGTTAACTTATTTGAAAACCACCCTTGTTTCACCCACTTACTTATTACGCTTCAGAGTGTAGCTCAGCTTGGTAGAGCGTTGCGTTTGGGACGCAAAAGTCGCAGGTTCGAATCCTGTCTCTCTGACTTTGACAATTAAATACAAAAGCAAGTCGAAGCATTTAGGGTTATTTTACACGACGGACTTAAATGAGTTTTGAAACACTTTCGGAAAAAAGTTACATAAAATTTGTAACTGGTAAGGACGAAAAACTGTTTTCATACTCGGCCAATAAGTAATTATTGGTGACCACCTATATCTTACCGATATCCCCTTGGCACAACTTACTTGTTTTTTCAGGATGTAGCTCAGTTTGGTCAGAGCATCTGGTTTGGGGCCAGAAAGTCGCAAGTTCGAATCTTGTCATCCTGACTTTGACAATTGAATATAATAGACTTAGACGACTCAGTAGTGTAATAATCTCCAGCCAGGAATAATGGAATGAGTCTTCCACCTGGTTAGAGTCATCCCACACTATCCATCACGTTATGGGATTAATCGTTGGAAATCTTATACTTGAGGGTATAAGACAGCATGGATCTGAGTCTATTATATTCAATTGTCGAAAAAAGAAAATGAGTCGAATGATTAAGTTTAACTATCTCAACAATAAAACTTTTTCAACCAACTTACTCATTTTGTTATTTACGTCGTAGCTCAATTGGTAGAGCGCTAAAACCCATTGTCTGCCCCTTACTCTTCACGGAGTCGATTGAATAATGGTTATCTTTTTAGGAAAGAGAGGTTGTAGGTTCGAATCCTGCCGACGTAGTTTACATCTTATTTTTACTAGCTGACCCTTATGAGCCCGACAGTTAGTCGAAAGTAAGATATTCGAGATAGCTATTCTCATGACAAAAATAGCATATGATGTTTCCGTAAAGGGAGCATCATATTTCGCAGAGTGGACTGGAGCTTGGCCCCAGCATGGTCTCATAAACCATATGACACAGGTTCAAATCCTGTCTCTGCTATTTAGCAAAGGTAGCTCAGAGGTAGAGCGGCAGGACCCACAAAAGATCCTGCGTTAGATAGAAATGGGAACTTTGGAGTTTGATTTGAATGCGCATTCTCTTCAAACAGAAAAAGGAAACACTATATCGGGACCACAATACGCCGTTAACAGCGTTATGTCTTTTGCGGAGGTTCAATCCCTTCCCTTTGCATTTTAGTGAATGTTTGATGCCTATAATGGTTTATGGACGAAACACTCACCAGCGACCTACCCAGTTGCTTTAAAACTAAGGACAGAGCTATGCTGCTCGACGAAATTCATCCAACCCAATGCGGTTTGAGAAATGTTGAACAGGTTGATGCTATGGTAGACTTCGTGCGTAAAGGTGGTTTCTTTTCGCAAGAGTCTCTCGACAATTATGGCGGTTACAATGCTTTGATGAGCATTCGGAAATTTGAAGATGGTAAGCTATTTTTACACGACGGGCACCATCGAGCATTGAGCATATGGTTAGCAGGAAGAGACTTTATAAGAGATGATGAATTTGAAATAACAACATGGGAATACAATGACTATACTTCGCCTAACCCATCCGCTGGATTCTTTACACCCTTCCACCCGATGAACGAAGTAAGACATGCAGAATTCCATTCTTTCAAAGAAGAGATAAGAAAAATAGCTGAGAATGATGTTGAAAAAGCAATGAGCTTTATAGAAGAGAATAGAAACAGGTATTGCCAAACTCGTAATTGTTGGCATATAAAAGACATAACTCCTTGATAGTCAAGGGGTCGAAAGGAGACCAGAAATGGCACAGTACACAAAGCACGTAAACAGAGTAAACCCAAAAACTTCACAGTCTGAAAAGGCAAATGAAGGGCAGGAGCAGAACAACGCTGGAGGATTCTCTTTCGTTATCTCTGACTGGGATAGACTCGACAGATTCCTAATCATGGGATCTGATAAGGGTTCATATTATGTCAACGAATCTAAGCTTGTCCGAGACAATGCGAAGTGTGTTGATAGATGCTTGAAGGAAGACGGAGCAAGAGCCGTTGAAGCTATCGTTACTGTTTCGACAGACGGACGAGCAGCTAAGAACGACTACGCTATCTTTGCGCTTGCATTGGCAGCAGCTTATAACTCAGGCGACGGAGAGCCATCGGCATCCGATATCGCTACGAGAAAGCTTGCTCTTGATTCGCTATCAAAGGTCTGCCGTATCGGGACTCACTTGTTCCAATTCTCGCAGTATGTTTCTGCGCTCAGAGGATGGGGACCAGGTCTTCGAAATGCTGTAGCTGCATGGTATACAGATATGCCATTGGGTAAGCTTTCTTACCAGGTTATCAAGTACCCACAAAGAACTACTGAAGAAGGACAAAAGAATTCTTCATGGTCTCACCGAGATGTCTTGCGTAAGTCTCACCCAAAGACAGACGACAAGAATCGTGAGAAGCTTTTCAAGTACGTTGTTAACAAAGGCTTTGGCGATAAGCTACCTACTCGTATCAACAAGGATCTAAACATCCTAGTTGGAACAGAGAAGGCTAAGAGAGCAACATCTGCTTCAGAAGTTGTTGAGCTTATCTCTAAGTATAACTTGCCACATGAAGTTATCCCAAAGGAGCTTCAGGGCGACAATACTGTTTGGAAAGCTCTGCTACCAGGCATGCCAATGAATGCTACTATCCGTAACCTTGGTCGAATGACAGCGAACGGTCTTCTTTCTCCATTGAGCGATGAGACAGGTATCGTTGTTGATAGACTTGGGGATAGCGAGTATATCAAGAAGAGCAGAATTCACCCAATCAATGTCCTAGCGGCAATGAAAACATATTCTTCAGGTCAAGGTTTTCGAGGAAGCCTTACTTGGAACCCAAACCAGTCTATCGTTGACGCGCTAGACGGAGCATTCTACGAGTCGTTCAAGAATGTTGATCCAACTGGTAAGAGATATATGTTGGCAATTGACTGTTCTGGTTCCATGATGTCTCCATGTATGGGTATGTCTCAGATTTCTAACATGGAAGCTGCTGCTGTAATGGCAATGGCTACTATGAAGGCTGAGAAGAATACTCATATCACTGGTTTCTCTTGTGGTTCTGGAGGAGGATATAGGAGATTCGGAGGAAGCGGAATCAAGCCTCTTGAAATCTCGCCAAGAATGAGATTGGATTCTGTTGTTAGAACTATGAGTGGATTCAACTGGGGAGGCACAGACTGCGCATTGCCAATGATCCATGCTCTTGAGCAAAAGTTGAATGTAGACGTATTCTGTGTTTACACAGATAACGAAACCTATGCTGGAAGCATTCACCCACACCAGGCTTTGAGAGATTATCGAAAGAAAATCAATCCAGAAGCTAAGTTGGTTGTATTGGGAACAGCTCAGACAGAGTTCTCTATCGCAGACCCTAACGATGCGGGCATGCTCGACATCGCAGGCTTCGATTCAGCAGCTCCTGCTCTCATCTCTCAGTTTGCTCGTGGCTTCGGTCGTAAGTAATAACTAGGATACAAGCAAAAAGGCCTCATCTTCGGATGGGGCCTTTTTTATTTTAACTCGCAGGAATAACAATAGGAAGAGTAGATGTTTTCTGCTTGACTTGAGCTATGTCAGCAGGGTTCACAAGCGATGCGGTATCCAGAACGAACGGAGAGACAGAATTGTCTGTAATGGATGCTACGCCTTTTACGGCTACAGTTCCTGCTGTACATGAGGCATTTATAACTAAATCGCCTGATGCAAATTCAATTTCAGATGTCTGCACAACCGTATGATTTGATATAGTCAGTCCGCCTGAATATTTTCTAAACGCAACCAAAGTATCTGTTCCATTATAATCAAAAGTAACACCTGAGCCTGAAGAAACTCCTGCTACGCAATCTGCTATCTGTATTTTCTCTGGAGTTGTCAAGCCTGCTTTTAGGGCTATTGTTCCTTCTAGAAAAATACATTGATTAAATACAGATGGCTCTGTGTCTGACCCTAAATCTAATACATTGACCAATCCTACATTTTTACAGGACATAGATCCATTAGCTGTTCCTGTTATAATCATATCTTGGAAAGAAGCTCTATCTGTTATACATGTTGGAACCATTACTACAACTGAGCTTAAACTATTAGTTCCCATGAATGCTATATCGCTAATATCTTCTCCTGCACCGACAACAAGAGTTCCATCTAATATTATTTCGTGCAGATCTCTTGTCGCGAGAATTAATTTAGCATCAGCAAGATTATCAACAGGAGATGATCTGGTTCCGATTGGAAATTGAGTGCCTGCTACGCCGCCTGATGGCTCTAAATATACATGACCATCGAATGATGAAAGTTGAATCTCGTTCGGAAAAACAAGACCTAAAGTATCTATTGTTATTCCGTTTGAATTATCAACAAGATTCGCAATACCTCTGAGAATAAAATGACCTAACGTATTGCTGCTATCTAGGGTTAGTTGACCTGAGTTTATGTCTATAGTTAAGTTATTTTCTGCATCAAAACTGAACCCTCGGATTTCCATTCCGCCAGAGTATCCTCGAACAGCAACGCTTACATCTGCTCCATTGGCATCGAATATAGGATTATCTTGCTCTACTGAACCATCAAGATAAGGACCAGCAGAAGAACAATTGACAATATTTATTGTCCCAACAAGAGCCGATGACAATGTGATCATTCCGTTGAATAAGCACTCCCTTAGATTCATTGTTCCAGCAACTCCTATGGTATTGCCTACAATATCAAACAAATCGCAGTTGTCGAAAGATGAAGGAGATATAAGGGTTCCTTGAACAGCGCATCTTGCAAATCGAGTGCCAGCGGTTATGCTTCCTGGCTCAAACGTAAAAGTAACATTTGCTGATGGACCGCTTTGAAGTTTTTTCAAACTCACATTTTCGCCAGCAGTAAACGTATAATCGCTCATAAATTCTAAAGTATTTATCCCTTGGGTAGCGCTTATCGCTAAAGCATCCGCTAAATTGTTTACAGGCTGCTTTGTTGTTCCATTAGGAAATGTTGTTCCTGAAAAAGAAGTATTAACATCAATAGATACTATTTCATTAAAAGCTGAATGGTCTAGTTGCTGAATAAGCAAACCGTCCGCAAGCTCATTTATTATGTTCGCTCCGCCCGTGTACGTCTCCCTGTTCGTCCACTTTCCCGTTCCTCGGAGGACTATCGTTCCGTTCGTCACCGTGTTGTCGATCACTATCTGGCCGCTCGACAGGTCCACGCTTACCTGATCCGCCCCCGTTTTGTTTTGCAGCGTTATTCCGCCGTTGTAGTTCCGCAGAGCCAGAGATTGGCCCGTTCCCCCGAAGTCTATTATTGGCGTTGATGTCCCCGGCACGCCCGACCAGCAATCCAGAATTAATGCCTCTATTCCCCCGCCTAGGGTTATTGTTCCCTCTAATACGCATCGGTCTATTACTCCATTGAAAAAGTTTAAATCATTTATCGAGCAATCGTGTATTGCCGCATTACCGTCAAGCATGCCAGTAATTGTTGCATTTATAAAACTTGCATCTTCGATATTCGCAGCAGAATCTAGCGTTAGCGTTGTTGTAGAAATCCCTTGTCCTGAGAATAGATATGGATGAGAGCCTGATGATACAGTGAGATCGCCTCTTATATAATAGGTAGTAAAACCTCTTGAGATTAGAATATCAAGAGCATCTGCCATATTGTTCACTGGCTGTCTTGCTGTTCCTGCTGGAAATATTGTTCCAGGTAAACCATTAATAACATCAATACTAACTCCATTCTGGAAGCTAGAAAATTGAATATCGGTAAGAAGACTTTGAACAGACTGAGTAATAGGCTGAAGTCCATCAACGAGAACAGAAAACGCTCCAATTGTAGGGACAAGAATAGGCAAAGATGAATCTTCAGGAGCTAAGTTGCCTGAGAAAAGAATTGTTATATCTTCCTCTGGCGGTCTAATTCTCCATCCATTTTGATTTTGAATAAAGAAGTAAGCACCAGCATCAATACCTGGAGTCAAAGGGTCGCCACCAATAGTTCTGAATGCTAATGGGTATTTAGCATTATCGCTTACTAGCATCCACTCTTTCCAGTCAGAATATAGATCTATCTCTACATCTACAGTCGTAACGCCTGAATCGAGTATTATTGTTAAATTGGGTCCATCAAATGTAGGCATATATTATTTATCTTTTTGTTTTTCTTCCCACTCTTTTGTTCTTTGTATTACGGCTTGTCTTTCTTCTTCTATAATTCTATCATTTTCTCTCATTTTTCTAAGTTTTTCTTCTTCCATATCTTTATATTCTTGAATAATTCTTTCTTTATCTTCTGCATCTCTTACAGCTTCTTTGACAGATTCAATTTGAGCCATAGCTGCTTCTGCTATATTTACAATATTTTGTTCTTGCTCTTGTTCAATTTTTCTATCTATAGGCCTCATATGAGTCTTTATCGACCTAACTGCTGTTAAAATTCCTTTATCCAAAAATTCTCCATCCGCTGCATTTAGAACAGCTCGTATTCCGTCAAATACTTCATCCTCAGAAAAAGAATCTTTGTCTGGAATAGCTCTTTTGAGTTTTTTGAAAGCAGGCACAATAGGCGGAGAAACATCTTCAGAATTCTCAATTGCATCTATCAAGTCTAACGTTGCTGTTATCATTTCATCTGTCATCATACTATAAAATCCTTATTTTTATTGATTACTAAAATTTCTATCAAATCTTTGTGAAATTGGAATACTTGCTGCTAAAGATGGAATAGTAAATGCTCTAATTACTTCAGTTTCATAAGCAACACTGTGTATCCTAATATCAACAATGGTTCCCGCAGATAGGCTAAATGTAAATGATCTATCATCTGTCGTTCCTGCTGTTGCATCTTCAACTCCATCAAGCTCAGTAGTTGTTCCAGTTGTATAAACTCTAACTTCAGTATTATCTCTCATTCCAGTAAGAGTTACTGCTACACTATTAATGAGGACTGTTGATGCTCCAGCTCCGTTGCGAACCGTAGGTGTATCTCCACCACTTATTGTTAGAGTAACAAGTCCACCAGAATTATTATAAAATACTTCATTACCTGTGGAACCATCGGTTGCCGCAAAGTTTGTATAATTAAAATTCAAGAAGGTATAGCTACCTGTGGTGTCAATGAGTATTCCATGTCCTGTGCCATCTGATGTGAAATTTAGATCAGATACATTAGTTGTGCTATCTATTAGTACAGAACCAGTAGCAGCCGTACTAGCAGAAATACTATTGTTTTTAAATTCTGTAAGACCAATTGTTATTTGAGCATTTCTAGAAAAATTGCAAGCGAATATTTCATGGTTCGGCCCATTGGTTGCATCAGCAGAAAATAGTATACCCTCTTCGAACCCCGCAAATGTCGAACCATATAATCCTAAAGTTGTGATATCAGTATCGGAAGCATCAAACAATCCGCCAACGCCTGCGGGAGACGAAATACTACACCCATCTGATCCGCTATCAGTACCTACTTTTGTCCCTAATGTAAAAGATGTATTCCCAGTTGCTTCTACTATGTTTATAAAATATCTATTGGTTGTTGCAATGCCTCTATCCTCAAAAACAACCGTAGTATTCGTATCTGAAAATGTTACAGTTTCGGATCCTGTGCCGCCAAAAGTTAGACCGCCCTGAAGACCATAAACACCTGCGGCAAGATTTCTGCATATACCATATGACTGTCCTGTTGCATTGGAAGAGTCTGCTGTTGCGATATCGTCAAAAGATCCGTCTGTGCCTGTTATTCTTAAGCCTTGATTACCGTATCTAATAATATCAATAAAACAGTTTTCAACACCACCAACAGACTTAACAAGAGTCTTAAATCCTGCTCCGAATGTAGTAATTGCTGATAATGTAAGATTCCCCTCTGAACCTGCATACGCAGTAAAACTAGCTGGAAGATTTGCCGTATCAAGGAGCAAACATTGCCAGTTTACAGTTCCAGAGTCATGCCTAAAACCAGAAACATCAGATCCAGCTAAGTGATAACCAATTCTATCTGTTCCGTCGCCTATAGCAAGAGCAACTCCACCATTTGCAGTAGTATCCATAATACCCTGTGGAAGAACCCAAATATAAACTAAAACTCCGCCTGATAAGTTAGTGGAAGAATGCGTGTGAAAGAAATCCAACGTCTCATTAGAAACTTGTATACCAAGACAACCTGTTGTTTCTTTTGGGTCAGGCTGAGAAGTAAAAAGAGTAGCCGCCTCACCGCCCCAACCAGTTAATGAATCGGCTTCATCTACAAGACTTCTAAGATCAGTTATTGTTATTGCCATATTTTTTCATCCTATCATACAAAACTATTCCAGCAGCTTGATGGCCCCATAGGAGACCTTTATTTTTACAAGTTTCTATTCTTACCGATTCTCCTCTTTCTTTTAAAGTCTTGAAAGGAGAATAACTGGCTCTACCCAGAATATATAGTGCGTTTTCAGGATGGCAATAATCGCTTAAAGAAGTTTCGCCTTCTTCGTCGATAAAGACAACTGTTAATTCTGGATTAGAATCTATAACAGAAACAATATCTTCGAATTCTATTACTTTAGAACTTTTAATACCAGAAACAGGGGTCATAATCCATTCATCTACTCCAAAATCTGATAATGGAAATCTCCATAAATTACTTTCCATAAAAGGAGTATTCCACCCAAATTCCCAACAGCCAACTACTTTTATCATAACATGTTCTCCATTTATAATTTATAATATTGAAACATAATATATAATAAGGACCGATAGGTCCTTACTATACTTGCTACGATATGTATCGACATATTTGAAACATATCGTAATATAAACTTATGGATTCGAGTAGTTTCTTTCCAACGCCGCAACAAGCGAGAATGTAAGCCCGGTCGCTGCCGTTATTGTACCTGTTGTTTCCACGAACTGTCCTGAATCAAGACCAATAGCTCGAAGAACAATGGATACAGGAGTTGAAATTACTCTACCGCCCTGTGTATTACCATCATAATCAAAGTCGAAACTAACAGAAGATCCACCGATGACTCCTGTAATATCTGTTCCGGCATTATTATCAACAATAATAGCATCAGGACTATCAATAGGGTTCTCATCAATAGTCCCAGCAATAGGGCCTTCATTGACAACCGTTATACCATCATCAGCTTTTACCGCATCTATTGCAGATGTTGTAGGAGATGCATCGCTTACTCTCCAAATGCCATTATTTGCTTCATCAGAAAATCCTGTAACTCTGATATAATCATTGTCAGCAACAACAGGAAGCGTTGCAGCTCCTGTAAGCGTTGCAGCATTTCCAGAAGCAGAAGTTACCGAAAGGTCAGCAACAGCATTTGACTTTGTTGTATCAAAGAACATCCAATATGAAGGAGAACTATCGCTAACAAGGTTGTTATTGAAGTTAATGGATCCAGCAGCAACGAAGGGGAAGGACTCGCTTGCCGCTGAGTTATCAAAGAAGGTTATACTGTTTGTATCATTACTGTCAAACCCTTCAATTACAACACCTGAACCTCCGCCGTTTGGATTGTCTGGAATCGCTTGGCCTGCTTCCAAAGCGTCTCCAACGAATCGGAGAAGTTCGTCAGCGGTGTCGCCAACAACAATGCTTCCGGTTCCGTCAGCGTCAACCGACTGTCTAAGTTTCCATTGAACTTTTTCATAAATCTGCTGAATACTAGCAACAACAGGAGTCGCTCTCTGCATTGTAAATGATAAGCCTGTTTCTGAGTTCGTCAAAGCAGAATCTAATACAATAGTCAATGTACCGCCTGGAGCTGTAGGCGTTCCAACTATAGTATGAATAGTATCATCAGGCCCTGTCGCATCATGGATAGTGAGAGTTCCACCTGCATAATCAGCAAGAGCTTCGCCATCTCCAGTATCCATGTCTCCAACAGAAGTGAACGTAGTTGATCCATTCGAAACTCCATTTGAGTTAGAATATGTTCCAACATCAATTACAATACCAAAGTCAAGGGCAGTTGTTACCGTTCTATTATATGCAGTAGACAAATATCTAATTCTAATTTCATCGTAGACCGCATCACTCGCAATAGTATCATCAGATGCAGATATCTTAAGATCCGCAGCATTTGAAAGCGGGAACCTTTCCGCTTTATTCGTGAGTGTAGAAAGACCAATCGCTGTGAGGTTGGAACTAGCAAATATCTTACCATCGTCTTCATTACTTGTTGGAAGAGGTCCAACTCGAAGGAATAACTTAAGGTTATCTCTCAAGTCAATAGCCGTTATCATTGTTGTATCAGCGGCGTTTGCTGTCAATGGGCCATAGACGGCTCCAGTGTCTACTGTATCAGCGGTCCATACAGAGTCCGTTGTTATAATACTTGCAGTTACCGCACTAATAGTTCCAGTGACATCATTTGCTGCATTATCAGCGGAAGAAGCAGTTATCGTGCCTCCGACATAATATCCTTCGTCAATCCAAGAACCTCCATCGAACCTCTCTATAGTAGTTGCTGTATAAGTTGTTCCTGTGTCAGCGTCAGCAGCAGTTCCAAGCGTGAGCGATCCGTCCGCTCCAGCGGCAACCGCAGCAATTCTAAACGTTCCGTTATTCGTTGTATCTTCTGCTGCTCTAATCGTAACATTGGCTCCAACAACATAACCATCAGTAGTGTTGGTTCCGCCATCGTTTCTGGTCAAAAGTCTGCCTGTTGCATCAACAACGAAGCCAGTTCCGCCATCGGGCCCTACATTTTCATTGAAAGTAAGGATTGCTTCATTTACCGCATCCGAGAACGTAAAGTTCGTTCTAGCGCCGGTGTCTGTTGGGTCACTTCCCTGCTGGTAGTATGCCGTATCGCCTGTTTCGTCAAATGAACCAAGAGTAATAACTCCCGCATACTGCTGAATCAGGTTACCCTGCCCATCTAGTTCTGACCAACCTCCAGTTCGAATAAGTTTACGAGTTGTATTTGTTGGAGTTGCAGTTCCATCGGGGTTCCAGTTCAAAGAAAATTCAAACTGTTCTGGTGTAACCGCAACCATAGGGAAGTCATGTTTAATGAGGTCTGCGTCATTTTTCCATTCTTCCTTCATAAACGAATAAAGGGCCTGAAGCGTAACGCCATCTGTTGATACGCTTCCTTTTTCAAAGATAAAAACGACTCTGTTGTCAGTATCAAAATGAATTGATTTCTCAAGAGTGTCATCTCCAAAAATTCGGATTGTAGCCGAACCTGCATCAAGGGCAGGATTAGATCCTGTTATCTTGGTTGCGGTAATGGATGTTGAAGCAACGGTTGAGTCAACAACATATATTCCATTGTTAACTGGATCTGCTGCATCTCTAACTTCTATATAATCAGAAGCAGTAACTGCCGGTACGTTAACTGAGGTTATAACGATTTGCGCTCCAGAAGGAGAGGCAAATGTTGTCGCCGCACAACTTGTTTCAGTTCCTTGGCTTAGGTCATCGGGATCAATAATAAGTGCCATTTATGGAGTCTCCTTGGTGAAATGAACTTTTTTCTTTTTGGATTATTAAGAGATAGTTATCCCTGAAATAAGCCCGTCTACATTATATTGCAATGTCTTTACTGTACTTCCTTCTGTGATTGTCAAAAGTAATCCTCCCCCATCATACCCAAAAGTCATAATATCTCCTGTGTCAAAGGTTATAGAATCAATGGTATCATCTGGATTATAAGCTATAAGGGAAGGAATTCTGCTTTTCGGGGCAGGAATCCATGAGTCAACTGAACCTCCGACATATGTTAGAATATCTCCCTCATCTGGAGTATCTGATCCTGATGTAGAAATACCGCCTAGGTCATCTATCGTTTTTGTCGCGAAATCATTATCGAAGTCTGAGCTTCCATAGCCGCCAAGGACTGAAAGGTCTATGGGTTCCCATTTTTCACTCGTAGAATTATATTGAAGAACCTGCTCATCAGATAAACCTGTTAGATCTATATCATCTAAATCGGCAAGGGAAGATAAATCGACAGGCTCCCATTTTCCAGTAATATCATTATATCTAAGAACTTGATTTGGAGTCAGTCCTGTTACATCTATATCATCTAAATCAGCAAGGGCTGACGCTCCCCCTCCGCCAGAGCCATCATTCTCATATTGGTCTGCATACTGGACAGGTATAGTTGCTTTATCAACAGTTGTACCGTCTACATCTTCAATCTCTCCTGAAGCAGTATGCTTTTTAACAAGAGTAATCCTGCCCTTTTTGACAAGGAGAGGAAGAATACTGGAATAACTTATTTGCTCTCTTGTAGCATATCGAAGCAGGTCTATAGATTTACCTGGTCTAATAGCTGGTATTGTTAAAACATCGCTGATGGTAAGCTCAAACCGTGTAGTATTTGTGGCTATCCATTGTTCCGCAGAATTTTTATTAGGTCTTGCCTGAGCCATGATTACAGCCCACTTATATTGATAGTTCCCTCTCCTGAGTTATTGATATTAATAACAGGAGAATCAAGCCTTCCACCGTATAGAGAATTGCGCCAGTCGCTTTCTCCATTTTGGTATTTAGCGGCTTCGAGGGATCTATTGTTAGTTTCCTTCTTGCGGTCTATATCTAAATATCGCAAGCTTTCTCTCATAAGGCCTTGCAATGATGGACCAGCCAGGTCTTCATCTTCATGGTCAACTTTGACATCTTCAACTATGTTCAGGCATCTGTTATAGGTTTTTACAGCTCTAGAAGATTCTTTCTTCTCATATTTCCATGTTTCGGAATAAGATGGAAACGAATATACTTCAGACATAACATTCAGAGTGAGGGTAATGCCCTTTTTGCTTTCTGTGAGAGCAACCTTGACATTGTATCCATCATTGGCATCATTATCATTAAACTCGACATTATGCCTTTTAGACATATATGCAAGTTTCCTCATCTTACGCTTCTGTGTAAAAGCAAACGTAGTTTGACAAAGAATAATGGTTCCAGATTTTACATTTTCATACCAATTCAAGTTCATTCCTCAATACTTGCGTTCTCTTTTATATTTTCTATAAAAAAGAGTCTTTACCTTCTCAAATCTGGCTCAAAGATTGATCTTGTTCAATCGCAGGATCTGAAATACCATCAATACCTATGTCAGTATCGACATTTTCAGAAACTGGGTCTGACAATGCGCTTGATAATACTGCTTGAATAAACTGATTTTGAAACTCAGTTATATCGCCTTGTTGTGTAGAGGCTACTTGATTCTTTGCGGACTCGATTGATGTTCTCAAATCATTTGGGTCTAGCATTCCGCCTGAGTGAGCATTTGCTTGTTCCATAAAATCATTAGCATCTTGTGGAGAATAGTATGATGCCGTAATCCATTGAGATATGAATGACATCATATTTATTGCTTGTGCTTGTTTGTACCAATTTTTCATTCTCTTGAATATCCCATTCTCGTAAGAGCCTTTGCTATATCCTGGGCTACCTCGCTTATCGTCGTTACATCCAAATCCCAATAACTAGCTACTAACAAGGCTTTTATTATTGCCGCAAATTCTCTTTCCCTTTTTATACTAGACCTTATCTGTATTTCTTTATTCTTTAGATGAGGAGCCGTCGTAAGGGAATCTACTCCTGTCGCCATGCCTACTACTTTAGATAATTTATATCTCTTATTTCTAATAGTAACATATTCTGGAAGGCTATCTTTTGTGAAAACCTTGTCTCCGGAGGTCCTATACCCCATTCTCCAAAGAACCCTTGCAATATCTGTCGCTGGAAATTGTATAGCTTCTTCGCTTATGTCCCAGAAGCATCCATGAAGCATTTCGTGTATGAGAACATCTAAACGACGAGTATTCTTTAGTCCGACATAATACCTTATCATTGGATTAGGCATATTAGGGTCTGAACATTCACCGTGTATTGGATTATTATCGGAACCTAGTCTTGAGCAGAGAACTATTTTGTATCGTTTTTTTCTTAGAGTAATATATTTGACATCTTCAAATGCTTTTCTCATATATCTATTTTCAATATCTGAGCATACACTACCTTCTAAGACTTACAATCCATGAGGCAATATTTACGTTTTCTAGTATATCGTCAATAGGCGTATTTTTGGCTATTCTGCTCTTATAGATAGAAATAAGCATTCTCTCTGCTGCTTCCCTATCAAATTGATATTCCAATAGATATTTGAGCATTTTACTGTTATTTTTACATTCAAATGTACTATGAGAGTTCGTATAGCAGCCATTCATGCATGTGGCGCAGGGAATGCCCCTAATCATGGCATCTATGGCTATATCTCCAAAATTGGTAACGACTGCTCTGGCTTGGGATAGAGATTCTAGGTATGATGCTGATTCTTGTATTTCCCATGACTTTTTATTAATATATTCTCTTGTTCTCGTATTTGGGTTTTTTCTTTTTTCCGGAAAATAAACAATTCTTATCTCTTGCTTTCCCAAATGTTCATTGACCAACTCAAGAAGCCTCATATCTTGCTCTTCTAGTGATTGCAGGCACACAAGGATATGTCCGCCCTCTTTAGGTCCTGAAAACATTTCAATATTTTGGATGTTTTCGATGTATGATAAAACTTCATCTCTGCTGCTTATATCAGGCTCTTCTTTGTTCTTAGCAAATTTGACTAAGCCTGAATCCCCATTCCATCCATCATTGTCTATATAATAAAAATCTGGATCTCTTAGAAGATCCTCTTCTAAATAGAGAACGTTTCTATTGTCAAGATATGAACTAGTTCGTTCAAGTTGACCATATATTATTATATTGTTATAATTCTTAAAAGGGTTATACTTCAAACATGATTCATAGTTGTTTTGAATATTTTCAATAGAACCAGAGGAAAGGGAATACAAATCTATATCCTTCATTGAACAAAGACTGTTTATGGATGATGATAATCGTGTTTTAGAAAAATCATCAGATATTAGACTCATTGCTCTTATCATTTACTTGAAACTCTTTTGAAGTCCTGAGAAACAATAAGGTTTTTTATACATCTTATTTCCATATCGTTTTCTACGATATACGAAGACATATATTCTATAGCTGTATGAGGTATTTCGAATGCTTTCTCTAATACTGCTCTAGGGAAAATATACATACCGCCATATAAGCAATCTACTTCATCAATCCCTTTTCTCTCCGCGGGATATTCTGACATCATTGGTTTAGAGGGAGATAGCCCATCGAAGGTAGCCCCATATGCGTAACCTGTTTCTTTGTCATAATCTTGAAACTCATTTGCAGCAGCACAGAAGGCGGCATTAGGATACTGCAAAACAGAAGCAATAGATTTCTCAATATATTGTCTAGGCACTTTTATGTAACTATCAATGTATATAACAATATCGCATGTTGCTTCTTCAGCAGCAGCTTTCATTATTTCCATCCTAGTAAAAGCAGGAGATTGTTCCAGAACTTTTACATTGGGAAGATTATTGATAAAATCTCTCTCGCTAGACTTTATACCATTATCCACAACAATGACTTCATCTGGAGACATCTTTCTAGGAACGATTGACCTAAGAACGCAATTCTGTAAAGATTCATTATCGTTTGGTATAATAACAATTGATACTGTTGGTACTGAACTTTGTCCATCCGAAGAATCTGCGATCATTCTTTTCATCAATAGGCCATGAATCTCTTCATTCCTAGATTTTGCAAATGATATGTGAGTAAACTGAACTGAATGCATATTGCATTCATTAGTTACTAGAGCTGGTTCTACATTGTTTTTAGAGCATATAGCATTTGGGATAAATTCTGAAATGGTATACGAGGCTATTGACCCATACTCTTTTAGCAAAGCATTGTCTGGATATTTATCTCGAATTGCATTTTCGAAATTATCCCAAGAATCATTCGTCTCTTTTCCTGCAAATTCTATGACAGAGTGAGCTATCTCTTTTAGCAAAGACAAGTTGTTCCCTCCAATGATAGAGCAGTTATAGGTACTAAACTCTGACTCATTTATATTGTCAGCCCACCATTCTGGTAAGTTATCTATTTGTTCTGGAAATAATTCTGGCCTATGTATAGGAGATTGAAAAACATTGAACCTATCGTCTCTCTTATTATCAAAAGTAGATTTAGATTGAAATATTATTTCTTCAGATTCAAGATCTTCTGGCAGAGATTCCCATAAGAAAAAATCATAGTCCATATGAACAAATGGTTCTTCTTGATGCAAAATAGATTGATATCTTGATAAAGCGCTAAACCTTGGATCAAAATTGTCTAGAGCATCCATGCACTCTACAACTTCTTCAAAATCTAATCCAAACTCATCAACTAAAATTCTCTTACCTTCTGAATCAGTGTACAATGTTGGCTTACCCATTGATTTAGTTATTGAGTTTACAGATATCTCCCATGCTAGTCTGAAAGATTCTTTATTGATCCATTCGTTATGTTTATTGTTCAAAAACGGCTTCGACCAAAACGACATTATTGGCTTCATCTTTTTACCTCATCTTATTATATGTTATCTATTGACGATCCATCTACATCCTTATTGATACCATATATATTGTTTTCTAAATCTGTAAATGTTGTATCTATTTCTGATATATTCATAGACGTTGGCAGACCAGGCCCTGGAGGAACTGCTGGACCAGGGAAAGGAGTTGGTGGACTAAACGTCGGCGATGGAGTAGGAGTTGGTGGAGTTGGTGTCGGTGGAGTTGGTGTCGGTGGAGTTGGTGTCGGTGGAGTAGGAGTTGGTGGAGTGGGAGTTGGTGGAGTGGGAGACGGTGGAGTGGGAGACGGTGGTGTTGGTGTTGGCGGTGTAGGGGTTGGTGGAGTGGGCGTAGGAGTAGGGACTGGAGTTGGTGTAGGAGTTGGTGTTGGAGGCGTTGGTTCTCCACAAGTCGTATCTAAATCATACGCATATACCATTCTTCCATGAATGTACTCTAAAACATTGAGAGAGAATATTATTTCATTTAGAACATTACCAGCCTCTTGTGTAAATGCAACAACGTTTTGTATCGATCCACTATCTGGAGAAGAAGTCCAATCCGATTGAGAATCTCCTGGTAAAATTTGAGATAGTCCTACGATAGGAAACCCATTTGCAAAATTAAAGAATCCTATGAAAGTATCACAGTTTGATAGCTTTCCGTAAGTATTGATTATTTCCCCATCTACAAATTGAGTAATAGCATCCTGAAAAAGAGTAAGAGCTGCTGAAACTCCTGCTGGAGTCGTTGCCTCAAAATTCTCTACTTGTTCAAAAACAAAATCAGGAACGTTATAACCTATAGCGACAGAAGCTTGTCTAGCCTTTATATGCTCCATGACTTGTGTGAATTCAATTTGGAAATTCGCAAACACAAGAGCGTCAGGAGAAAACTCATCTACTCGGTCAAAAGATGCTGAATATTGAGATAGTTCAAATGGATCATTTGGCATATTATTTTACCTATTAAACAGAACTGGAATTCCAGTTCCTCCTGCCTGAGATAGTGAGTTCATTGTTTGCCATGCTTCATTCCCGAAACAGAAGTCAAAACCTGCACAGGTGTTGACTAGAATAGTCTTTACAGAGAAGTGCTGAGTATCATGGATAAGTCTAGCCTCTTCAATACCTCTAGTAAAGTAGTCTACTGCGTCTGTCGCTTCTGGTGAAGGTGGAGTCAGGAAAGGAGAATTACAATCACTGAATGCTCCATCACCAAATACAATGACTGTTCTCAATGAATTTGTACCGTATGTACCATCAAAAAGAGTCCTAAATATCGTATTGCAAAAATTAGTCGAGCCTTGAGTCGATATTGCAGCTACATGCTGAGTTGCCAAAGTTTTGCTTGTTGTACTAAAAATCTGGAAACTGTCAGAGAACGTACCTATAAACATCTGATCGCCTTCTTCTACGAAGTCTCGTATAAAATCAGTAAGTGATTCTTTCACCAGTTCTAATTTACTAACCGTTCCTATTCCAACTCCATCCATAGAAGTAGAATTATCTATCCAAAAACAGTAAGGCGCTGTACCTGGATGGAATGGGAATGGGAATATTCTAAGGTCTTCTCCAGCTTGACAACTAGACATACCAACTGCTGCATTTCCTATTGTAGAACCTGACAATATAGACGTATCGCCTGTATTCTTATCAACTGCATATATTTGACCTGGCGCTGTTACTCCATAAAGAGAAGCAAAATCTCCACTACCTAAATCCAATAAGAAGTCTAATCCAACTAAGTCTAATATTCCATCATTGACATAACTTATCGTTCCAAAAGCAGGAGAAGGATCTACATAGTTTACAATTGATAGATTGTCATCAAAAAGACAATAACAATTTCCACTAACTGGATCAAAGGCTAAATCTCCTAAGCCTATCGAATCTGATGGGCTAAATACGTTTTCCTTAGTTACTCGCCAATCGCTTGCTGAACCATTGTCTGGTTCTAATTCATAAAACCTACCATTAGCAGCTATGTATAACTTGTTTGTTCTTGGGCTAAATGACATAGCAGGACTACCCAATGGCGTACCATCTGTAATAGGAAATATAGCTACTGTTTCATTTGATATAGTAGATGGCTGTTCTGAGTAACAAGGAATGCTGTCTGAACCAATAAGTAGTTTGACAAGACCCTCTTTTTCTAATCCCCAAAGGAAATCTCTATTATCCCATGCTAAATCATGGTACTCTTTATTATAAGATGAAAAAGTCAAAGGGTCAGTTATCTCTCCTCTATTTACTAATTCATTTCCTGGGTCTTCCTCAAAATCCCAAGAGTACAAATTGGGAAATGCTTGGTCCGCAGGAGGCTCTACAATAAACCATATACGAGAACATTCTCTAATACCATCTGGTCCATCATCTGGCTCATTAGGAGAAATAATAGGTATTTGACAGCAACCTAATTCTTCCAAGAAATCTATTGATTCAAATTTGAAAACAACGCCGTTGATATCATCAATAGTTATACTTGCAGAATCTGGACAATGAGTATCTGGAGGACCAACTGTTGTGCAGTCTGTATCTAAACTATCATAAGCTGCCAATAGAGTATATTCGAATATCTTTCTTTTCGAAATATCAATTGCCTGTTCATAGCTATTGATAACTTCAATATTTCCTTGTCCCAAATCTTCTACGCTTGGCCTAAATATAAACCATCCTGGAGATTCATCAAAATCCCATGCGGCTGGCGGAGTCGTCAAGGCAGTACAACCAGCATTAGATACTCTAACTGTTATTCTTGAATCAGATATAACAAAGGCATCATCCACATCGACAGTGGTATAGGTAGAATTGACAGTTACGCCATTTCTATCTTTGATGTCTAGCCTTATATGCCACCATTTTCTTTCAAAATCACATATATTCATTAGCCTTCATCCTGATTATAATAATATCTATAGCATAAATCCATTTCAGGAGCAGCGAATACATCTCCACCTAAAATAAGATTTGCTCCCACCATAACATCATCGGCTCTAAACCCATTTTGCCAATTCTTGAATTGATAACCAATACCAACGAGAACGAATTCTCCATCTCCGCATTCTTTTCCTATATCCTGAATAGGGAATTGGAATCTTGGTTGTACATACATATAAGATTCTTCTGTATTGATAAGTTCTGATATTTGGAACGCATCAACGATTGGATTTGGCTGTCCTGGTAAATACAATGCTGGTCTATTTATTCGTTGAACCAAAGAAACATTGTCATTTATAAAGTTACAGTCTCCATCTTGTATAAAATTGAAGTCCGAGCTTATTGGCCAATAAAATCCTTGAATTTCTGGGGTATAAACTGTCTTTATCAATAATATAGCATTCCCATTTGCAAATGTAGGAATATTATCTACAGTTATGAGAATCGGTAATCCAAACTGATTTACGCTACCATCGCTGTCAACATCTAATCGTTGACAATCAATTAGGTTCTGATAAGTAAATACAAGATTGTCTTCAATAATCTCAGGAGGAGATGGCTCAGGTGGATCTGATAGATTCCAAAAGAAATCACAAAGGCCTACATCAAAAACGCATCTATAGTCATAGAATACCGTAACCTTACATATTCCTTCAACGCCAGATATCCTACCTCTTACAAACAAGTCTATATCTACTGAACAATCTTCTGTCGAATTCGCCACCTGAGTTCCAAGATATCTCTTTAATCCTGGCTCTATTTTCAATGCCCAAACTTGAGGATAGCCAGGAACTGGAGATAAAGATATTGCATTCTGAACATCAGTTGGCAATGAATCTATATTGAAGAATTCAAAATCATACCCTTCATCTGTATCTAAGAAATCTCTATCGTAAGACCTTTGAGCATAATCAAACTCGCCGTCTGCAACTGTTCTCAATACAGCTTCTGGTCCTACAAGAATATCCCATGCCCCTCTATTATCTAGGACAAGACCAAATACTCTTCCGTCACGAGACTCGTCCATTGATTGACTATCGTTGGTTCTATTTATTGCTATAAATGCAAATTCATCTAATGATTCTGGTCTATTTATTATCGTTACATTTATTGAATCAAGTATATCTGTTTGGTCAATAACCACATCAGTTCTAGTTGATTTTCCATCAACTGCAACGGCTACGGGCATTGCTCCGCCTAAGTCAACCTCGCCCCACGCATTTACATAAACTGGATCAGTGCTAATAAATGGTGAAAGTATCTGAGTAGGAGAACCATTGCTAAACCGAGCAATCCCTGAATAGTCTCCTACATTAGCGCTGAACAAAGTGCCTTCTTCATCTTCTCTTGTTTTTACGAGTAAATATATCTTGTCTGCTTCAATTGTATTGAATTCTATATCAAACAAAGTATTGAATACTGGCTCAAAGAACGTGTTTGGAGAGTTATTGAAAAAGTCTACTCCGTCAATTTGGAATCCACCTAAAGCAACTTGTATACCAGTAGGGCTATCTGTATTTCCTACTTCCGCAAATTCAATAGTAAAATCTAATGTAACTATTTCTGAAACCTGTGTGCTTGTATCTATTTCATCTAATAAACCGGAGAATGGAATCATAGATGTGCTACTAGAGCCTTCTAGCGTAATAGGAATATCTGTAGATGTTAGACCAAGAGGGATTGCATCATTTCTTCCATCTATGCTAGGATGTCTTATGAAGTTGAGGTCTTTAGCTGCCCAATCTAACGAAATAATACTAAGGAAATTGTCTAATGTTCCTACTGCATTCAAATCATATGTCTTTATATCATCTTCTGTAAATGTTGCATCAAGGTTTAGTATAGGGTTACTTATTAGGTCTATTGTTACATCAAAAGGAAGATCAATTTCTGAGTCCTGCAATGAACCCCTATTAGGAAGAGGAGTAGCGCTAATTATTCCTGCAAAATCTAAGGTTATTTCATCCGCTAATTCTTGTATAGTCCTACTTCCTAAAACATATGTTTCGTTATAGAAAATAATTTGATTATCAATATTCGTAGTTCTCTCTACGGCTCCATCAGCAAATGCCCCATTCGGATCTAGACCTGGAAAAGAATTTATAATCGGGCGAATATCAACATCTTCATCAAAACTTACAGAAAGAGCATCAGAATCTACTGCTTCATGATTAAGACCAGCAGCCCAACCAATATTCAAATAATTCATATCCGCATTCATCTGATCAACAAGCAAGCCTATTGTATCATAATCTGAAAGAGCATAAACGAATATAGGTTGAGTCTCATCCCAAGATATATCATTTCCTCCTATATAAACTCTAAGAAGTTCTGATGATAAGTTAATATTATCTGCAATTTGTCCATCATTTTGAGGAGATAGAATTAAATGACCATATTCATGGTCTATAAATTCTTGCATTTCAACAGGTACAGCAACTTGTGGATCATCCCAATATCTCTCTACAGGAAGCTTATATCCGAATGCATCAAAGAACAAAGTATATATATCAAACATTTCAGCAATAGTTTTTGTTCCTGCTGGAATAGTTACTGTAAGAGGGAAGTTTATTCCTGAAGGATAAGGGAAAGAAGTATAAGATATTGGTTCCTCTCCAGTTGGAGGAATAACAACGCTTTGATTGCTTATCCACTCACCTTGAGCCTTGTGAAAAAGTCTCAGGGTTGAACTTATAAATATTTTGCCAACCCATTCGCTATGTTCGTCGCCAACATCTGGAATAATTGATACGACTTCTGCAACTGTCAAACCGCTTATATCTCTTGATTTAGATATAAAGTTGCTGTTATTATCAAATCCTTCAATGAATAAAGTTGAACTTGTATCAGAAGTGCTTAGAAATCGAATCGTTATGTCTTTATTGTGAAAATTTCTAACTGTAAATATATTATCTGTAGTTCTCCTTGATAGAAGATCGGCTTTGTGTACATTTATAGTAACATTTCTTTCAGCATCTACAACGAATCCATTAGTACCGAGCGAGTCAGTTGCCCCTTGATCTGACATAGCGACTCCTTTACCAATCCACCAGCCCAGGACAAAGCCTGAGGCTGATTGCAGACTTCCATTATATATACTAAAGCCTGGATTGTCAGGACCAATGACTCCTTCAGTTTTTCCTTTTATATCGCTAATAACAATAGAAGGAGGAGTAGATAAAAAGTTAGCTTTGAAATTATAATAAGCTCCAAAATAATAAACTCTTGGCCTTACAACAGGCATGAGTGAATTAGATACTGAATTAAATATTATTTGGTCATCAGCAAATATATTCTCTGTTGCAGAAAGACTGAAAGAAGTAGGTTCAGGATCACTATCAGGAGTTATAAAGAATGTATTACTAATAACTCTATCAGCACTAGCTATATTTTCTATCAACAATACTGATTCTGTAGTTTCTACCGTTCCTGCTTTTATCTGTACATACTGAGAAACATCATCATTCAATACAAATATAGTGTTATCGCCAGCAGGTGATGAGGGACCTTCATATGCATTGAAAAAAGGAAAGGACTCTTGAGCTTGGTCAAAATCTACTTCTTGCTCTACATATGGGATGTCAATAGAAAAAGAATCAATACCGATAGCAGCGGCAGGCGTAACAAAGAACTCAAACATATCAGTTTCGTTTTTAGCGCCAAGCGTAACAGAAAAAGCCGCCAGTATCAGACTTGTTTGTTCAAAGCTTAGATTGTCTCCTGTGATAACAGCTCTTGACATATCTGGCTTGAAATTTCCACCATAAGTAATGTTTCCATCTACTCCGGGAATTCCTGTCGCTGTTATGTCTAATCTTACCCTTTCAGTAACAGGCGGGGAATCTGGTAATGTAATTTCTGTTTGAAAAATAGCAGGAGCTACATCTGTCTCTATATCACTTGAAAAGAAGACCGTATCTCCTACGAGCCATTCTTGACCAAAACTAACTTGTTGTATAGAAGATATACCCATCTACTTAGACTCTCTCTACAAGCATTGGAAGTTCAACATCTCCAAGGTCAAACTTTTGCTCATCTCCATCATCCCATTTTATTTTCAATATACCATCTTTTTTGGATATTACTTTACCCAATGTAGGCGCATTGACAAGGCCAACCTGACGACGTTTTACTCTGTCGCCTTTTTGGTATATGCTATTACTACCTGGCTCATAACGAATCATATGCTTTTCGCCACGCTGTCTTTCTGCGGCTCCTGAGCCTTCTGGCCCTGCATTGAAATCATCTGAACCTGACGATGCTCCAGAACTTGCATCTGCTTCTATTTTCTTACGATACCAATTAGACATACTTGCCTCCAATTCCCTCTCTGCATTCGGAACCTGATTTGGGTCTGAAATTATTTGCGGTGGTTGCTGCAACTTTTGCTGTTGCTGGTTGTTTCTCATTTTCTTTTTAGAAACTGGAGCAGCTTGACCTTTATATTTTTCTTCTATACCCATTTTTCTTACAGCTTCCAAAGCTGAAGGGAAATCAGTAACAACGCCAGCATTTTGCTCATCAATGAGATATGCCTGGATATCCTTGATAAATCCAGTTCTTGGAGATATGTCAGGGAACATATCCATTAGCTGCTTGCCATTGATTATTGCCTTAGCTGGTGGAGGAGCGTTCATGTAAGCTTCTGTATCGCTATATCTCTGATCGTAATCAGGGAATTGGCCTATATCAGATTCTTCGCTCTTAGCTGCTGCATCTGCATGAGCATGCCACATGACAAACTTCCATATATCATCTCTTTCTTGACCTGGTATAGTTGTATTATTCCGCAGTTTACCCATTTGTCTCTTACTCCATCCGCTATTATGAGCGTGCGGAGCCATGTGTTGCTGAACGATAGTAGAGACAAATTTTCTGTCTTCGCTTCCGATACCTATACTTTTCAAGAATGAATTAACTAAGTCAAATGATACATCCTCATGCCCGTGGTATGAGTATTGATCTGGATCATCTTCTTTTGGTCTAGCTATTTCTGGATGTCTTTTACCCATGTCATGAAACCATGAAGCTATAAGGGCCAAAGCTCTATCATCTCCATCTACACCATTCTGAGCAAGCATGTCGTTGTAGTTCTTCATTGTCTTCAAAGTATGATTGAGAAGATCGAGTTCATGATGCTTATTTCTTTGATCCATATTCATTGGATTCAATTCTTGGAAATCAGGAAGATTCAACAATGCAGCATCCATACCAGTCTCATGAAGAATCCTTATTGATTCCTCTGGAGTCTCGCCTTGGAAAGTCTTCATTATCTCAGGGCCTGCTCTCTCAGGAGATACCTTTGTCCTGTAAGCCTCATGAACTTCTGGATCAGACATTGCCTCAATTATTTCCGGAGAAAGAGTTGAGCCGTTGTATCTACTATGGAAACGGAGTGCCCGAAGCATTCTTAGCGGGTCATCCATAAATGTTTGTTTTGGGTCAAGCGGTGTTCTAAGAGTCATACTCTGAAGGTCTTCTAGTCCACCCACATTGTCTTCAACCTGACCAGTGTTTACATTGTAGAACATTGCATTTATAGTAAGGTCTCTCCTAGAGGCATCTTCCTCAGGAGTACCGAATCTCATTTCTGGTATTCGGCTATCATCAGCGTAATCTTCTGTTCTTAGGTTTACCAAGTCTATCTTGAGACCTGATATTTCTATAGCTGTTGTCTCTAGGTGCTTACTTTTGTCTGCATTCTGCTCAACAGTATACATCTTGCCTATTTTTGAATCTGGGTGTCTTTGTGAGTATTCTTTCGCTTTTTCCGCGAAATCTCTACCCGTCATACCATCTAGGGCTATGTCGATATCATCGCTTTCTTTTCCAAGAAGCTTATCTCTAACCCATCCACCGGCGACACGGTATTGCTGACCAAGACCGAATTCTTGGTCTATTGCCATTATGGTATTGAATATTTCTTGTTCTTGCTGAGATAACTGCATGTTCTGAGGATCTTCTTGGGCTGTTTTGATTTGAGTATGGGAATCAGCACTCTTGACTATTGAGTCCCAAAATCCGGAATAAAGCCAGTAATCTACGGAGTATCTTGCAGGCTTTCTGAGTTCTTTGCTGTCGGGGTGTCTGTCCCACCTTATAGCAAGAGCTTTCTTCACCGCATCATAGTCGTTATCAGCTACAATTGTCTCAAAAATATGCAAAGATGGCAAATCTATTTTGAATCTCTGCTTATGAGCAGCAGTAACCTTTTTCATATCTATACCTGGAATCAATGCTTCTCCATATACAGGGCAATCTACGCCTGTATCAGATACAATTTGCTTGACAGTTTTGTATGGAGCGCCTTTTTGTAAAATGATACCAACTATCTTATCGCTTATATCTAACGAAGTAGAATCTAAGACAAGCATTCCACCAGCTTGTTCGCATTCAAAATCATCCGGATTACCTTTGATTAATAACAGAACATTGTAACCATCTACAACCTGCTTCATTACCTGAGTAGAAAACATAACTATATTCTTTCTACTCTGTATCTTTCCGCTGCTCAATATATCTCTTAATTGAACTACGTCGCAAGGAAGTACGCATCTATCGTTGAAATTCTCTCCAGATTTTATAGCCTGAAAGAGATGACGATGAGCTGTATGAATCAAGTTGTCCATATCCCTTATAGAGAATAAACCACGAAGAATCTTTTGAATCCTCGTTTCGCTATAATTAGATCCTGCATGGAATACTAATCTGAAATCATTTATTAGGTTTGAATCATCCATATTACTTTTTATTTCGTTTGCAACCGCAACCTCTTTTTTTGGTGGCTGTTTTAGGGGTAGGTTTCGATTCGGATCTCTTTACATTATTTGATGATCCGTTTATTTTATTAAGAAGTTTTCGCTTATCATTTCCTAAATTACCCATTGTTTATAATCCCTTCGAGTTCTTTTTCAACTATCCCAAGTATTTCCACAAGAGCATGACGGGCTTCTTCTGATTCCAATTTTTCCATATAAGACATAATGGCAACTTGAAATCTTTGAACAAATACTTCCATAGGCTCAAATCTGTCCCTATATTTTTTCAATCTCTCTTCTATCTTCCCTGCTTGATCCATTAGCTTTACAATCGAATCAGCACTTTTCCTGAGAGACTCAACATTGTTTTCATCTGTTGTCGCATTTATAAGATGTATATCTCTCTCAAGAAGAGTCAAATGGCTTATAAATCTTTCTTCAGTTGTTGATTGGTGCTTAGCCCAATCCTTCAAATCGGTTGCATAGTCTTTTAGCTTAGCATTCAACTCTGGTTTTAGATAATGATTCTGTATATGTCTTCGGCAAGCTGATTGAGATATTTTTTCATTATTCTTTTTCAAATAACTATGAACAGCAGCTAAGCTATTTGTTTTTTCATATATGTCTTCTGCTTCTTCTCTGTATGTTGAATTGCATAATTTACATGTACTGTTTGTTATTGCTTTTTGAGAATCTAGATCATCCGCAACACCTATTATGGATTTACATGGGGCTATTTGCTCTTCTTCTTTTATGATTATATCTTTTTTCTTAGTCATGCTCTTCCTTTAGTCTAGCCCTTTTTTCCAAGCGTTAGGGTCTTCTTTTTTATTTCTTTCGGATTTTAGTTTACCAATCCTTATAACTATTTCGTCCATTCCTGCATAACAGGCTTCAGCAAATTTGATAGGAGAATCAAGAGCGAAGTTATCTGCCACCAAAAGAGCTTCCGTCAATATAGGATAAGAAGACAAAATGTCTTCTCTAGTAATTTCATCTACTAATTTTCTAGCGCCCCTCTGCGTTTGATGAACAAGCTTGGCCGCATAAAATAATTTTTTTGATATTATCTCTAAAGTTCTTATGTTCCTATTTATCCTGTTTCTATCATCAAAAGTTCTGTCTTCAGACTGAGCTTCAGTATACCAATTCATGATTCTTTCCAGCCTTCGGAGATTATTACCTTGAAGTCTTTACTAGCATTTACAAGATCGCCCTGTTCATGCCTCATAACCAAACCAACAACAGAATCCCCTTCAACTGTTGGGTATAGACACTCATTCCCCAAAAAAGAGCCCTGAACCTTCATAGAATACTTATGTCCGAGTATGGAAAATTCCATTCTTACGCTTCCATCGTTTGATACAAAGAACTCTTTCGAGCCTTGAACAATCTTCTTGGTATTACTAACAATTCTGTTAACTTTTACCATAGATTGTTCTTTTGCTATTGAAGCCTGTATTTTTGATATTTCTTTTGCTCTAGCTGACTCGTCTGAACTAAATGGGAAAGCTAGGATTCCATATATTAAACCATTCAAATCGCCATAATCTGCGACATTCGAGGATTGAGCCTCAACATTACCAGAACTTTGATTTGAAGCTGTTTTATATGGGTTATCGACATACAATTTGTCGCCTGATGCTCTGGTTCCCTGCCCTACTCCTGATAGAGACTGGGCAAGGTCTGATACATCTAAATGCTCTGGTTCTGGCTCTGTTACGCTAGATCCTCCCATAACTGTCTTCTTTGCGCTAGAAGTGGCTGTTATAGGCGCGCCTGTCTGTAGGCTGCTCAAAAGGGAGTCCATCATGCCATCCATGCGTGTAGCTTGGCGATGCTCCTCTGTTGCTAAACGATCATCATTTGGTTGACTTTTTTCTCTCGCCATGAATTTCTCTCCTTTTACGTTCTGCGATTAATAAGGCTTCCGCCCTGTCTGAGTCTTTTTTTAGTTTGAAATCTTTTTCTATTTTTGGATATAATTCTACTGCCAAGGTCCTGGCTGCGTCTTTTGCGCCTTCTTTCGCCTTTCTCTTGCTAGAGTTATATTCCTTTTTTATTTTTGCTATTTCCTCTATTTCAATCTTAGTTAATTTCTTTATTTCTGATGAGGTAAGCTTTAATTCATCTGGTTTAGGTATCCGTGGCTGTATTAGTTTATCGCCATATTCCTTTTTCCATACTGAAGGAGACACTTCTTCATATTCAAATTCTAATGCTCCAAAAATGCCTTCCCAAATACCAACCCCTCTACCAAAGCTGAACATAGATGTAACGCCCTGTCCAGTCATAGCGTGTACCTTCTCTATACATATAAGGGTCTTTTTACCCATATACGGTCTAAGTAATTCAGCCATCGCAGATATATCGTAATGTTTTATATACGTTCTTTTTTTCTTTTTTACCTTGGTTTCAGTTGTTGTTGGAGTATCAAAAACGCTAACTTTTGAACGAGTTATGTTTTCTATAATAGCAACAGCTCCTGTTATACCTGGGTCAATTCCAATAATTATATCATATTTATCCATACTCTATTATCGTAATAATAACCATAAATGTCCAACAAGGAAGGATTTGGGTTATATTACAACAAGAATATAATCAAGATGCTCTCTCAAGAGAAAAGTATGAATGACACGGCGGATGATGACCATCCCGGAAAAGCCAGGCTGTTTTTACAAAAAGTATTAGCAATCTGGCTTTATAATGAATTTCTAACAGGAGTTACGTATGGAATCGTTAGGAACAACTATATTACTGGTAATAGCCGTGGCTCTTTGGGATGTCATAAGGATTGTGATACAATCAATTTGGCTACAAAGAAAACTAGCAAAAAAAGAAAATAACATAAGTTGCTGCTGTTGCTGCAAAAAATGCAATTCAGATAAACAATCTGATGATGCTAGCGATTCCAGCTAATACGCCAATAACGATAGATACAATTTTTATTGATCTTTTATTTCTATCAAAAAAATCATAAATCCATCGACCAAGTTTTGTATCTCCCATATCTATCAAGACAACCCCCACCAATCTAAAGTTTTCTCAAAGCCTTCCCAAAAGTGAACAAGCGGCTCATAGCCAATCATTTCTTTTGCGTAACTTATATCAGCTTGAGTATGCATGATGTCCCCTTTTCTGAATGGGGCATTTTCAATGGTCAATTCAAATCTTTTTTCCATCTCATCCAATATCTCTTTATTAGATGTCCTTCCGCCACAAGCAATATTCATAGCCTCGCCTTTGTGAACATTTTTTGAAAGAGCAGACAAGACATTAGCTGATACAACATTATCAACATAGCAAAGGTCTCTACTCTGCTCTCCAGTTCCATCACTACGCAAAGCTTCTTTATTCTTTATCTTATGACACCAACTACTAAGAGCTGTCGAATAAGCGCTATCTCCATATTGATGAGGCCCAAACACATTAAAGTATCGCAAACAAATAGCATCCAACCCATATTGTCTAGAGAATAATCTAATAAATTCTTCTCCAACTTTCTTTTGCATAGCATATGGACTTGAAGGCTCTGAACCTAAATAGTCAGATTCTTTATTTGGAAGTTCCTCGATATCTCCGTATACAGAAGAAGATGAAGCAAAAATAAATCTCCCACAATTACCAGCAGCAGATTCTAATAGTTGAACAGTCTTACCTACATTCTCATCTGTTGTTTCTGATGGGTGTTCTACTGAATAAGAAACACGAGGCACAGCAGCTTGATGAAATATAACATCATATTTTGACTCTCTAACAAGCCTAAGAGATTCAGGATCTGAATAATCGGCATGTACTATTCTGGCTGATTTAGCTTCATGCTGCCAATTGCCTAATTTTGAAACATCTCTATCAATGACAGTAACATCCCAACCTAAGCTGCATGCTTTTATTGTCAAATTCGTTCCTATAAACCCTGCTCCGCCTGTAATAAGCACTTTCATTCTTCATCTTCCTTATTGCCTTTGCTAAGCATTCGTATATTGCCCTTAGCCATTTCTCTTTGCAGATAGGATAGTAGAACAATAACATTTCCTGCCGTCCCAGCTATCTGTCTAAAAATACTACCTTGCTCTTCTCTTTCATCAACAACGGTAAAATCTCCTACATAATCATCTGCTTGTAAAAAGAATTTATCCCCCATATTAAACGAAATACTTTCTAGCTCTGAACCTGAAAACATCTCCCCATTATTGATAATATTTCTTCCTTTTGGTTTTTCATCTTTCCTGCTCATGCTTTTGCCTTCCTGTATTTACCTATTATTCTTTTTTCTTTATATAGGTCTTTTAGATTATTATTAGATTCAACACTCTTTAAATTCTCTACTGCTTCTCGGTATTCTTCTGTAATGTCTTGAGGAATATGAATAGAGAATACAACTATCATGTCTGCTTTATCGCCATGTCTATCTGGAAGACCAGCTTCTTTGACAGTAATCGAATCTCCATCCAAAGTTCCACTCTCAACTTTTATTTCTCTGGACTCATAGATAGTTGGTATATTGATTGTTGTTCCAAGAACAGCCTCTGAGTAAGTGATTGGTTGATTCATGAAGATATTATATCCGTTTACTTCAAATATCTCATGATCTGATATATTGAATGATATATTCAGGTTTCCTCGTCTACCTTTAGGATCAATATACTTTCCTCTTCCCTGCATTTGCATTGTTATGCCTGTAGCTATTCCATCTGAAAGAGGTATTTCAATCGAATCCATTTCCTCAAAAAGACCTTTACCATCACAGTCTGGACATTTATCTTCTTCTTTTATTGAAGTGCCTGAGCCTGAACATTCTTGACAGTGAGCATGCGATTGCATTACTCCACCATTTCTAGTTCTTCTCTGCTGCACATTGAATCCGTTTCCGTTACAATGGCTGCATTTAATTTTACTCGCACCATCTTTCATTGCTTTACCAGAACAGGTAGAACATATATTGTTATTATAGAATCTGATTTTTGTGGAGTCTTTACTGATAAGGTCTTCTAGAGAAATATTTATTCTCATGTTCAGATCCTCTCCATACATATTCCTATTTTGCCTTGCAGAATTAGACCATGTACTTCTGAAAAAATCCGAACCTGAATATTGTTGCTGCTGCTGTTGTCTTCTTGGGCCTGCTGATCCATATCTATCATAAAACTGTTTCTTTGCTTCATCAGAAAGAGTCTCGTATGCTTCAGCTATTTCTTTGAACTTGTTTTCAGCTTCTTCATTATCCGGATTTTTATCAGGATGATACTTCATAGCCAGTTTCCTGTATGACTTTTTTATATCATCCTGCGAAGCTGATTTTTCTACGCCCAAAATTTTATAGTAATCACTCATTATGCATCAATCATCAAAATCGTCAGGATTATAGTTTCGAGGTCCACCAGGATTATCTCCCATGTCAGGATCTCCCATATCATAATCTCCATGAGACAAAAAGTCGTTTTCTATTATGTCTCTTGAAAGATTCCAGACAATATCCATAGTCATTGCCATATCTCTTAAGTCTCTAGGCGTTTTCGTTGTTGAATCAGCCATTATATTATGAGTTTCTCCGACAATGGCAGAACATACTTCCATTATCTGATCTATAACAATTCCAGCATCATCTAACGGTGGATTATCTTCCATTATAATTGAATTCCTTTTCCGTCGTCTATGCCTGTTACCGTTATACTGCTATCATCTTCTGAGTAAGCTTCCTGCAAAAGAGAGTATAGGTTTGCTTTATAAGCATTTACAAACTCTTCAAAGTCTCCCGCATTTTTTGCTATCCTATCAATCATTTCTTGATTCAAGTCGCTTGTAGTAACATCTTCTATATCTTGAGACAATACACTTAGCTGACTTATGATTTTCATACTCTGTCTATTTAGAGGCCCAACTGCTGCAAACTTTTTCATTTAGAAATCCCTTGATCTATGTACTGATTCTATTATCTTCATTACTTGGCTATTCGGCAACTTATCGCAAGCTGTCATAAATACCATATCGGCAAGTAAGTAAGATTCATTGTCTCCTGCCTCTCTTAGCAAGACTAAAACTCTTTCTATAACATTGACTAATTTTATGATATCTTTTCTACTCCAAGAATCAATTGCGGCTGGACCGCCATACATTCCATTCATTGCAACATTGACGGTATGATAATTCCAGATAGGTTGTGGCTGTCCCTGTTTATCTCCTGTTTTATAAGGATCTATATTCATAGAGGCATTCAATCCAACTCCCTTTTTAGATAGTTTTGGAGTCTTCAATACCGTATCTATGGATTGCTTAGCTGATTGTCCAGAATGCAAACACTCCCGTAAATATAATATCAACCTATATTGCCAAATCAATGTGGTCATTATTTGAGTAACAGCAGCAGATACATTATTTGAAAGCAAATGAGACTGATTGAGCATAGATAGGCATTTGTCGTGATCTCTATTGTCCATATGTTTCATAAGATCCCATATAACAAAATTCCCCATACCCTGAATTACATCTTCTACATGAGTCTTCTGTATTTCTGTTTCTGGAGTTACATACAGAACAAGTTTCAGTATGGACATTTCCAACAAGTCCGCATTTATAGAATTCATAGATGGATCGATACCGCCCATCTCTATTATCAATTCTGGAACACCAGATTCAAAGGACATACCTAAATCTCTTAGTCTTCCTTCTATATATGATGGCGCGCTTCTTCTATCAAGCTTTACTTCATATTCATATACTTTACCATGCTTTTTTGAGAATTCATAAAGAGACTTCTCTTTTGAAGCATCGAGCCCGTTGAACACAACAAAACAATCCTTATCTAAGAATTTCAATCTTTCGATAAGCTTATCTATATACTTTTTCTTATTGCTGCCTTTGAATTCAGGAACGCCATGAACGATAACTAATCGTTTTGGTTCAAAGCATCCTCCACTTTGCAATTTATTTAGCAAATAGTCAAATGAAAAGTCTGAGCTAATATCCGCCTGTTCTACGCCTTCAAACCTTTTTCTAATCTCATTGAGTCGAGATTTTCTCCGGTGATATCCGCCGCTAAGCCAAGCTATGTTGATTTTATTTTTTTCGGGCATAAATACTGCCGCAGCCTTTCAGCTACGGCTGTATGAGTAAAGATTCAAGTTATATAATTTATTCGTCTTCAGCGAAAGTAGCAAAGAATACGCTGTATCGTTCCTGTACGCCGAATGCTTCGTTCGGTTTCAGGAAGTCTTCTCCGTTGCCGACTTGAGCGCCCGCATGATATCGAATAACAACTGGTCTATCTGATGATTCTATTTCAATCTGAACATGTTCATCATCAACCGAGTTCTTGAATGCTTCAAATAAATACTTTGACAAGAAATTCAAAGTCAAATCATTATACTCGCTGGCAGATTCAGCATCTTCTATCCGAATCTTTCTTTGTGAACGCATAGAACCGCCAGTTGTCTTGGCTGTTATAACATTCTTCTTCAAATCTACTTGAAGATTGGCTACATGGTAATCGCTATTCTTTCTAACATCTTCGTTGTTAGTAGCAGCAAGTCCCTTGACAGCATTTGGCCAATCGCCAACTCTGGTTGTAATCTTGTACGCATTTTCTCTTTCGAGGAAAGTGTTCTCAGATGGCCATTCTATATCTGGATCATAGTTTGATGCAACAGCAATATAGTTGTTTGTTTTTGTAATCATATGACGGTCTGTCTTATGAATAACAAAATTCTCATCTGATATTTTACCAAGTATATCGTTCAACACAACCGTTTGCTCATTAGGAACAACCAGATTCATATCTTCTTTTACATTAGATAAATCATTTCCAATAAAGTCAAGGATTGCGAATCTCCCACCGCTACCGGCAGCGAAACGAATCTCACCCTTCTTCGCTCTGATTACCCAATAAAGGTAAGCAGGTCGGTACTCTTCAAATCCGTGAGCAAAGGCCAACCTACTAGAGGCTGAAACAAATATATCTCTACGAATAATAAGGCCGTCTTCATCCTTGACCGTTTCCATAAAGTCATCAATGAATCGGTCTCTCATAATATCATCATTATGAACTGGAAGAGTTTGGAATTGATCTGGATCTGAATCCAATATGCAAAGTAATTCTCTGCCTGAGTCTTCATCTCCAGTTAGTTCGATTGTTACCAAAGCGTTTTCATCAAAAGAGGAAAGAGTCGCCTTGATGTCAACAGCTTTTACTGTTGCTATACCTTCTGATATAAACTCATAATCCAGTTTATCGAATTCTGTATTTCCTATATCAGCATATATGCTGAGTTTACCACCATCGGCTATTGCTGTCAATCCATTTGAATCAACAATGATGGTGAGGAAAAGAGCATTCTCATACTCTTTTATAGTTCCCTTGGTTGCTACCGAGACAGCAGGCTCTAAGCCTTTGGCTAGGTCTCTTATTCGTGCTTTAAACTTCATCTTGTACTCCTTCGTCTATGGTTATTGCTACTAATAGAAACTGTTCTATATAGTATTTTCGTCTTCTTGCTTCGTCTAGTTGAAGTATTCACAATAAAGAAAGATATTATTCCAGTGGGTCATGATCTTTCTTATCATATTCACTCAATATTGCCTTCGCTTTGTTCTTGATTCTACTAAGCGCATTGTCTACGCCTTTTATATCAACCAGCACTTGATCTTTCTCTTCTCTGACTTTATTTATTTTCTCTGCGATTTCTTCATAAGAATATCTTTGTGCGTATAGCAGGAAAACTTCTTTTTCGAAATCAGATAAATTTCCCAAGAGCTTTGTCATTAAATCTCTATAGTATTCTCTTGTCATAACATTTGATAATACATCCGTTTCACCTGATGGTATTATATTTATGAGAGACAAATCATTATTGTTAGATGATTTTGATTCATAATTCAAAGAGATACTATGGTTCAAAACCCTTTTCTTATTCTGGTAAGAAGACTTATATTCTGTAGACAGATGTCTTCTTATACATAATATTGAGAATTTATCAAAAGGACTCCAGCCCTCTCCATTTCCTCGTTCAGCATCATAATCTTTGATGGCTTTATATCGAAGAGCATATAGCGCTTCTTGCATAATGTCATCAGGGCCTAATCCTGATATATTGAATCTATTGACCAGTCTGCCAATTCGAGGCTTCAATCTTGCTGCTATTTCTTCAAATGCAGCATTGATTTCATTCTCATCTTCGCTTTCCCTTATTGTCAACACGAGATGGTTGCACCTGAGTGCTTTTGCCATTTCTGCTTTAGACTCTTGTACTTCTTGAGATTCCTCAATAGAAACCTCATCATTTTTCTTTTTAGCTTTCGCTTTCTTTTTTGGCTGAGGCATTAATCGAACCGTTCATAGGTTTGCTCTTTCGCCTTAGATTTGCTGCGATGGTTGCAGACCTTACTGCAAATTGCTCCATCATTACCTGTGGGTTCAAATTCAAATGAATTCCCCTATAACAATCTTGTAAAATATCTATTGAATCAACTACGAACATGACTGCGTGACCCGCAGGTAAACTCTCTTTTTGATGTAGATATCTTTTCTTCTCGTCTTCTGCCAGATATAGCAAGCCTTTGGTGGTCGGGCATGTTGTAATTATCAAAAGGTTTCGAAGATGACCAACCAGACCATCTAAGACTTCCCCGACATCACGTCCATCTGATAAAAGTTCATCAATGATACGCATAGCTTCACCTAAGTCGGGCTTAACTATTGTATCGACCAAATCAAAAAACTTATTCTCATCTATGGCTGACAGCGATTGTCTAGCTATATCTGCTGTTATTTTCTCTCCATCGCCAGAATAGGTCATAAGCATCTGTAGATTCTGCAAAGCGTTCCTCGCAGAGCCTCGACCCTTTCTAGCTGCTATCTTCAATGCATTATCTTCATAATCTAAATTTTCAGCATCTGCAATTTTTTTCAAATGATGGAATGACTGGTTCCATGAGAGCTTGTTGAATCGAAGAGGTAGACATCTACTATGTATAGTGTCTTTCAACTTCTGAGGATCAGTTGTCGCCAATATAAAGATAACCTTGGCTGGTGGCTCTTCTATCATCTTCAGAGCAGCCTCAGCAGCAGCGCCAGACAATCTATGAGCCTCGTCAATGATAACAAAGCGATAACGACACTCCATAGGAGAATACTTTATCTGATCCTTCAACTCCCTTATTCCATCAATGCTACCGCTGGCAGCAGCATCAATCTCTTTGACATCAGGATGCTTACCTTCAAATATCCTCTTAACAAGATCCGATTCTAAATCAGGATCAGGAGTTGGGCCGTCTGGATTGTTTACCGCAGCAGCGAATATTCTTGCTGAAGAAGTTTTTCCACATCCAAACTTACCAGCGAAAATATAAGCATGATGATACTTATCTCTTTGCAGAGAATTAGTAAGTATCTTTACTACATGATCTTGACCCACAAGCTCTGATAGCTTCTTGGGACGATATTTTAATGCAAGTGCATCCTTGTTCATCTACTTTTCCTTATTCGTTGAATGAAATCTTCTGCATATTCCCAAGTCTCTTGCATATCAAGATTATTAGGAATAACGAAAGTGTTGTCACAATGACATGGGGCTACATCCCAATCCCAATCATCTAAAGCTATCTCGCTTGAATGAGCGTCCCCTTTTGAAACGTCTCTTGTTAGCCTAATAACTTTTCCACCATTCTCTAATATAGAATGTATCTCAGATGGAAACCGAGTATCTGGTATTATAGCAATATCAGGTTTATCCCTATCAATGGCTCTGAATACCGATTTTACCCAAATACTATCATCAAACATTTCTCTCATCAAATCTGTTCCAAAAATCTGCATTAGATTACGAGCTGATATAAAACCATCTGGCATTTGAAATTTTTGCTTGATAGAAAACGGGATACTATCCCAATGATATTCTGTTGGCGAATTTTTGTCTTCGTCAGTTCCATTAACCTGCTCTTCTCTCAGTCCCATGACATCAACAAGAAACTTTTTTATATCATCTGCAAAAGAGTATTCTTTTACAACAATATCTTCATTTTCCAACTCTTTCAAAAATCTATTAACGAGAGTTGTTTTTCCTGATTGCTTTTTTCCTGATACTGCGAATATGAGAGTCATTAGATACCTTTGACAAAGAAGTACGTTTTTCCTGACAGTAATGCCTGGTTTTTTGCACCCTCAAAGGTGTCTAACGGTTGACCCAAATGGTCTTCCATGTAATAATTAACTTTGTCTTCCTTGTCTCCCATTTCTCCAATATAGATTCTTAGTTCTGAATTATCAGCATCACTAATATCTCCATTGAGCGGGTTTACAAATCTATGAGTACCGCCAAGCGTGTTACCCATGTATACTGCATCATCTCTAACTTCGCCGTCTTCATCAATGAAGTCAACTGAGTATGCATCAATTGATGCAAATTTATTCTCAGTAGTTAGAGCATTGTCGAAATTCATGCTAGTAACTTCTTTTCTTATTTGACCAACCGCCTCGGAGATATCATTATGAGTTCCGAGTATTGCTGTCTGTCCGTATTCGTCTCTGCTTATAACTTGAAATTGCATAGTTTAGTTCCTTACCCATTCTATTTCTTTTCCCTTTAATATATCAGGCATTTCTGGATTTTCCATAAAATCCACACCGAATGTCCTGATCATAGAGCCATGCTCTTTTACGTCTTTTGCGATTAGCTTTCCGTTTCCCTCAGGCGGAATGGAGCAAAGTATGTCAGCAACGAGAGCTGCCTTCTGATTCATACTAAGCGTTTCATAGCTATCCAGAAAAACAGATATAGAATAATCCTTATTACAAAGTATACTCGTTGGAGTCTTGATTGGGGATATTTCCCAAATTGGCTTTGTGTGATCTTTTCTATCTTTATTTGTTATTGAGAAAGCTGAGATTCTTGTAAGGTCGATGCCTCCGAAAATCTCTGGATAACGATCAATAAGCTGATCTGCTAAGTCAATAATCTCTGGGTTCTCTTCATAGTTTGGTGCAATTTGTGCCATCTTTATTCTCCTTGTACCGCTGTCGGTATATCTATTACTTCAAAATCTACAACACTTGCTCTCTCGTTTACGACAAAAGAGTAAGATAAACGTGCGTCTGTATCTATTAGTTGGATACCTACTCCATCATCGGTCTTATTGACGACGAGCGAAACGCTTTCACACGGAGAAACGTATTCTCCAGCGATTAAATCTCTTACTTCAGCTATCTTCTTCATGGGGTTCTTCTCCTGATAAAAATTCATAAAAACTATTGGAATCTAAATTTCTAATATCTTCAATATCTACTTCTTTAGATTTCAATTGACTAACTATGAGACTCATTCTTTCTATTGGAATCTCTGTTGATTCATTCACTGTTAGTTTACTATTTACTAATTTGAAAAAATTATCTAACAACGCTCTTTCTTCAGCATCTTTGGCGCTCCATTTTCTTTTTTTATACGCATTGGATATACTATTTTTTCGGTTTCTTTTTTGCACTTTTTTTCCACCTACCTTTTTTAGCTTTAGTAGACTTAACTATTTCTTTGCCGTCGCTGTCTCTCATGCCTTTGCATTTAGGAAACTTAGAACAACCATAAAATTTGCCGTATCTGCTTTCTCTTTCATACATAGGCTCTTTGCATAAATGACATACATGAGATGATGCAACCGGAATCTTCTTCTTAGCAGGTTGTCCATCATCTCCTATATTAGATGTGAATTTACACTTCTCTTTATCAACACAAGCAAAGAAGGGTACTCCCATTCGGCTATGCTTTTTCAGGAGCATGGTTCCGCAATCTGGACAAGGAACAGTTGTTACCTGATTCTTTAGCTGTATCTGTTTACCAGACTCTATGTCTTTTAACAATCTAACATAAAAAGCATGAAGAACATCTTCTTTTTTCTGTTTAGCTGCACTTACCTCATCCAGATCATCTTCCATGTCTGCTGTGAATTTCAAATCAATAAAGCAGAAATTCGAGGCTACCAAAAAGTTGCTCACTCTTATTCCGAGAGGAGTTGCACTGAAAGCTCTCTTCTGTAGCTCGATATAATCTCTCGCTTTTAGAGTCTTTGTTATCTGCTCATATGTTGATGGTCTACCTATACCGCTTTTTTCAAGTTCCTTCGTAAAGGATGATTCAGAAAATCTTGGAGGAGGTTGTGTGAATTTTTGTTCAGTGCTGACTTTTGTTATATCCAGCTTATCGCCTACGTTCATCAAAGGCAATATGACATCTTGAGACAAAGCATGCGTCCAAACCTTTTTCCATCCATCAAAAACTAATGAAGAGCCAGATATCCCAAACTCATATTTTTTATATTCAAATCTTACAGATACCTGATTGGATACAGATGTAGACATTTGAGAAGATATAGCTCTTTGCCATATAAGCTCATATAGCCTTTTTTGGTCTGTATCTAAGCCTGCCCCCAATAATGAAGCGTCAGTCGGCCTGATGGCTTCGTGTCCTTCCTGTGCGTTTTTTGCTGTTGTTTTATAGATATTTGGAGATGAAAGCATGTATGCTGAAGAGAAATTTGCCTGGACGAAGCTTCTTATATCCTTTATGCCTTCTTTTGATACAGTTGGGGAGTCTGTACGATGATAAGTTATATGACCACCCTCATACAATTTCTGAGCAGCACTCATAACTCGACTCTGCGTGAATCCCAATATGGATACAGCAGACTGTTGCATAGTTGAAGTAGTAAAAGGAGCATAAGGTCTATTGTTCTTAGCCTTGCTGTCGTATTTAGTTATCTCTACCGAGTTTTTGCCAAGTTCTTTTTTGATCTTATCAGCAGCAGCTTTGCTCTTTATGTCTTTTGCTTTGGGTTTCAAAAGAGCTATGGTTAGCTTATCTTTTGCAGAAGACAATACATCAGCTTTTATATCCCAATATTCTTCGGGAACAAATGCTTGGATTGCTTGTTCTCTATCCGCGATAATTCTCAAAGCGGCAGATTGTACTCGACCTACAGACTTGCCTCCTGTAGCTGTTGTTGTCAAGAAAGAGCATTTGTATCCAACAACTCTATCAAGTATTCTTCGAGTCTCGTAGCTATTGACCAAATCCTGATCTATGACTCTACTGTTCTTAATAGCTTTTACTATCTCTGACTTCGTAATACTATTTGTTGCGGCTCTTGCTGTTTTTACATTTGCAGGAAGTTCATTCGCTATATGCCATGCAATAGCTTCGCCTTCCCTATCAGGGTCAGTCATCAAATATGTCATCTGATGCTTCTTGGCTTCTGATACTAAATCAGACACTACTGACTTCTTATCATCCATTATTTTATAATTCGGGGCGAAAGAATAGAAAGATGTTTTAGCGTCTTTCGTTATCTTTACATTTATACCCTTTGCAGGTAGGTCAACGCAATGTCCTTTTGTCGCAAGTATTTTATAGTCTTTACCTAAAGCGGCTGCAAACTTTTTTATCTTACCAGGACCTTCAATGATAACTAGATATTTACTCATACAAACCTATCGACATAAAAAAGGGGCATGACCATATGATCACACCCCTTCTCGTCCAAATTTTATCCGCGCTTTATATCATCTTCGAGGGCGTGAATTCGCTCTCATGGTGTTATCTACGACTTCTGGAAGATCGTATAATCTACGATCATTATTAGTGGACTGAATATATGACTGTGAACCGCCACCTACAACTCGTACACCGGATAGTTCCCCTGAACCAGCCATGCGGACTGCTTGAGAGCGTGAAATTCTCTCGTTGCCTGTTATGATGTATCCTACAGTATGTCTCTTTGTGTTTACAATTCTACGATTAATACGTCTTGCTCGTCTCTTTGTTGTCGTTGCTGCTGCCATTGCGATTACTCCTTATAAATCGTCTTTATCAAAGCCCTCTAATAGGCTCATAATTTCTGATGAAGCAAAATTGCTTTCATCTCCGAGGAATGCGTACATTTCTTCCTCTAGTGAATCCCCTACCTTAGTGAATCCATTGAACAATATGTTCAATAACATATCGTCATTTATAAATAAACCAAATCTTTCATCGTTGACAATTCCTGATAAATAAGTCAACTCTTCTGGTGTATATGTTTTCGTCAAATGGTCTTCCAGCTTTTTCATAGTAAAGTCAACAATAGCTATCATGACTTTATCATACGCTAGAATTTGTGAGTCATAAAGAGAGTCGTTCATTTTAGAAAGAGTCTTCTTCATTGCTGTTATCAAATCTTTTGGCAAATCGTCTATAGACAAATTGAATGCTGATTCAATATACCCATCTATATCTTTACCTTTAACCATTTCCTCATCTTTTTGAGGATATAAATATTTATCAACACACTTGCGAAAAGGAGCTATAATCTTTACCGCTATGCTTCTCTCTGGACTTATACTCATGGTTGATACCTCATCTATTCTGGTATTCAGATCTCATAAGACCTTTTCCAATGAAACCGCTAGAGAGACCAGCAATATGACACCAAAGTATCATAGCATGCTTATAATCTTCGTCAGTTCTATTCTGTCGTCCTGCAAGGTGTGGATCGTTTATGAGCCAAGACCTTGCAGAGAGAAGTCCATTTACTTGCAAACGGCGATAAGCTGTTTCCAATATGTAATGAGGAACATCTAGCTCTCTTGAGAAATCCCCAAGACGAGGAGGAACGCCTCTGATAAATGCAAGAGCAAGAGCCACCCCAAATCCTCCGTCTTTCTCATCTGGAGTCTTTGACTGTGAACACCAATCGTCTCCGCACACCAACTTTATTATTTTCTCATATTCCGAACGCATAATACTGCTCCTGAAATTATTCTTGTGTAAGCTTCATGTTGTTAATTGCTTGGGTTTGAGCCGAGTTTGGAATGAACAATTCTTCAGAAGCTTGCTTTTGTGCTTCCTGTTCTGCTCGTTCCTGCTCTTCTTTTAGTCCTGCAATGAACTTGTCCAATTCACTCGTGTAAGATGACATGGCTTCGGCCAAAGTATCAACTGGAATAGGAAAACGAACCTCATGCGGGATAGCTGGCATAGGGCCATTTGCCGTAGGTATTGAAGACATTATTCTTGCAACGCCTACATAAACTATAGCTGGTTCGTTTATTCCATTTTCACCTAGTTGCTCTACTGTTATAGGCACTACATTATCTGCGTCGTAAGCAATAAGGGCTTCGACTCTTTCACCTTCTGCTCCGAGAAAGTGTTCTACCTTGCGGGTAATATTCATTTTATTTCCTTAGATTATTCTAAACTTAGTTAGACGCATTATTGACAATCAATAATGTAAAAGCGTCAAAAACATTGGCCCTGCTCCATCATTTCATCAGGGAAATCATCATCAAAGATAATTTGTTCTTCTGCATGATCGACTTGCTTGGCGGGATGACAAGAGTATTTCACTCCAAATTCATGATTTTCTTTTTCTACAATAATTCCAACATCAGTAAATACATGTTCCATTGTGGGCGAGTCCAGCGATTCCACTATGAAAGAGCATGACTCTCTCGTGGTCTGTATGTAATTTATAATTGTATAAATATCGCTCATCTTTATGATGTCGCTTACCTCATATGGAAATATGGCTGAATCTGATTTATTTTTCTTAGACATAACAAACATACCTCTTTCAACCATATTTTCGACATGATTGAGTCAATCTATTATGTTTTCACTACATGAATGGAAGAGTTTTTGCTTACCAGATTATGATTTTTTATTCTTTCGGAGTTCACCGATTCTATCATTTGATAAAAGTATTTCTTTGATAAGCCTTGCATCATATCCAAGACTCTCGGCATAACTTGCAATTGCTGAAACGTCTTTCGGTAGGCATTTTCCAGAATATGGGTATTCATTCTCTTGGAATACAGCAGTATGCATAGGATTCACTCTTGGGTCTAAAAGCCATGCTTCTCTTAGCTTATAATAGTCCACGCCCATTCGTTCACTCAATTCGGCTATTTCATAACAGAATGTAATCTTCATTGCGTAAAACGTATTTTCTACATACTTAGCAAGCTCTGCTGTGATAGCATCTGTTTGGTGATATGTTTTTGTTGGCCCCACCACTTTTATAAAGAACCTTACCAGTTCTTCAGTATCTTTTAGATCTCCACCAAATGTAAACCACGGGGTTTCTTTTACATCTGTGTGAAATTTATACTCTGTCCAATAAGTTGATTCTCCACAATATTCTGGAGAAAACACAATTCTTTTTCCTGTCTTTTCTTTGAGCCTATCTGTAGTGCCTGGCTCAATTGTTGATTTGATAAGAAACAGTGGACTCTTGATAGTGCTTATTGCTTTTTCGACTAAACTTGTATCGCAAGTCCCGTCCTCGCTTCTTGGAGTAGGCAAACAGACAACTGTTAAATCACAACCATCAGCATCATGCATATGAGGAGAATGAGTTATTACCCCTTCAGAATATAAAGGCTCTTCGTATCTTACATCAATCACTACTAATTCATAATGGTCAGCAAAAAATTCCTTCATTGCAGTACCGACGTATCCTTCTCCGATAATAGCTATTCTCATCATTACATATTCCTTCTATTTTCAATTACTATTTCTATATCGTTCCTTACCATATCTTCGACAAGAGTACGGAAACTAATTTCAGGATTCCAACCAAGCTCTTTTTTCGCTTTAGAAGAATCTCCTACTAACATGTTTACCTCTGTTGGACGGTAAAACCTGGGGTCTATAACAATCAAGTCTTTCCAATCACTAATGTTTATACAATCAAATGCAGCAGATAGTAATTTTTCTATGGAATTGGATATCCCTGAAGCAAATACAAAATCATCAGGAGAATCTTGCTGTAACATCAAATAAAAACCTCTAACAACGTCTTCTGCATGAGACCAGTCTCTTTCCGCCTCGATATTACCCAAGGGTATCTGCGTAATAATTCCGCTATCCATTGCTTTTTTGAATAATTCATTTGCATCAGGATAGCTTGATAAATAATCCTCGAACAAGCATTCATCATCAACAACTTGTTCCCACATCTCTGCTATACTTGATGTTATCTTTCTGGTAACAAAGTTCTTTCCTCTTCTTGGGCTTTCATGGTTAAAGCTTCTAGCAAAGCAAGCGAATATACTATGATGGTCTCTGTATATATTTACCAAGTGTTCTGCTGCATACTTTGAGACTCCATACGGGTTCCTTGGGAGGGCTTCAGTTTCTTCATTTTGAGGACTAGTCTTTACATCTCCATATGATTCAGATGTAGACGCTTGCAAGAATTTGGTAGAAGGAGAACCTTTTCTTATTGCCTCCAAGCAATTGAGAACTCCCAGAAAATTACTCTCGCATGTCTCAACCGGAGACTCCCAGGAAACTCCTACAAAACTTTGAGCAGCTAGATTGTAAAATTCTATAGGCTTATACTTTGAAACAAGAAAAGATAAACGTTCCAAATCAGTTATATCGCACTGTTCTAAATCATATCTTTCATCATCTAGCAAATGTATGATATTTTCATAATCAGTTTTATTAGATGGCCTCTCAAGAGCTACAACAAAATATCCCTTTGACAGTAAAAGTTCTGCCAAGTAAGAAGCGTCCTGCCCCTTTGCTCCACTTATCATAGCTATCTTATCCATATTTATGCTCTTCTAATTCTTTTGCTTTCTTTTTTCCACTTTGGCTTATCAATACCGCTGTGCTTAGCATGCCATATAGCAGCGTCGTCGTTTAGTCTACTATCATTATATTCTTTTGCGGAAAAATTCCAATCGCTTCCTTTGAAATCTCTTCTAGCGCAAAATAAAGAATAAGGGTCAGCCCACCAATCAACCTTCTTGTAAACACTCTGATAAGAAGGGCCTAGTAAGTCGCAAAATCTCTTTCCGCCTTCAGTATTATTGACTACAAACACAGATGACAATACTTTGGAATGGTCAGGATTTCCTGGACGAAAGTGGATTGACAAGTCTACTCTAGAAGCCTTTTGTATAAACTTGGTTAGATCTTTCTTGACTATGCAATCAGAATCCATCCATACGACTACGCAATCATTTTCTTCCATAACTCTTGGAATCATATATAATCTCCAAGATGCGCAAAGTAGACTAACTCCCTCGAATGGCCTATAGCCTTTTTCTTTTTCATGGTTATCTGCATGAGTATTGAGAGCCTCTATATCAAATATATCCGGCAAAGGGTCTGAGCTGGAGAATGTTCTAACTATTACTCCAAGGTCTTCCAAGGCAGCTACTTGATCTTCTGTAAAATCTATGGCATCACAAAATAGTTTAGCATCTGAATGAATTAGCTTAACGCTTTTCATCGCAACAAATGCTTGATCAAACCTGTCTCCTGCCGTCGCTGTGCAAAACGCTACATTTTTCATCCTATACCTTTCCATGTAGCACCATTAGCTGTCCAATGATGCTCGCACCAAAATGATGGGTCATAATGAGTAGAATAATTTTGTTCTATAACATCCCTAGCCCAATATCTATCCTCTTTACCATAAAGCTTTTCATCGAATGGGTTTTCTAATACAAAATCCCTTTTATACAAACAAAGAGCATTGTGCAAAAAATATCGACCCTCAACTTCTGAATACATATTCGATTCAGATTCATTTCCAAAATTTTCCCAAATGTATCTAGCATTGATTCGTCGTCCTCGATATATTGGAACTTGCTTTCCAAATACAGCAACATATCTATCTAGTAATTCAATATGTTCATCAGTAATGTCCTTCAAAACACAATGAGAAGAAATAACAAGAACATCTTCATAGGAAGCTTCTCTAAAGCCAAGATTCAAAGATGCGCCAGGAGAATAGTCGTCTATAGTTATTTCTTTTACATCATTCCATTTTTGAAACATGCGAACTATATCAAGAGATTCATCAGTTGAATTGTTATCAACAACAATTATTTCTGGTTCAACAAACTTGTCGCATATAGATTGAAGCGTATGGCCTATCCATTGCTCTTCATTACGACATCTTACTATTACAGAAACTTTACGATCCATAATTATCCCATCGACCAGAATGAACTTCTCTCTCATGAGTTTCTGACTCTTGAAAATCTCTTCCTCGGTCTATATTCATTTGTTCAAACGTTTTTGCAAAAACCGCTATTTCTTCAAATTGATCTGGAGTCAAAGCGAATTTATTATCTTTGCCTGGCAAGTCATTGCTCAAAGTAAAATGTTTTTCAATGACCGTTGCCCCCATACCGATAGCAGCTATTGCATCTGCTGTTCCTTGATAATGGCCACTGTAACCAATTTTATTATTAGGCATACCTTTATTTTTCAAATCAATAAAAGAGGCAAGTCTAGGCAAATTGACAATATCAGCAGGACATGGATATGAAGATACGCAATGCATAAGAGTTACACTATATGGCATGAGAGCTATCGCTTCATTATAGGTAGAAGCGCCAGTTGAAACTATTACTTCATCAAATCTGTCTACGCATTTTTCTACTAGTTTTATATTTCTGCATTCGCAACTTGGGATCTTTACAACATTGCAATATTTTCTAATAAGTTCGATATTATCTTCGGAAAAGCAAGAAGTCAAAAACTTAATACCCACAGCTTTGCAATACAGGTATAACTCTTCGTGCATTGCATCCGTCAATTCTGCTTTTTCGTAAAGCTCTCTTCTGCCATCAGTATCCCAAGGACCTGGCTTCAGACCATCAACGCTCCATGTCTGAAACTTTGCATAATCAGCGCCGCTATTTGCAGCAGCCTCAATCATTTCTTTAGCTAGATTCATATCGCCCAAATGATTCCAACCTATTTCAGCTATCAATGTTATTTTACTCATAGGTCAATAAGCCTTTCTAATACATAGTCATACAACTCTATATCGTACTTATTCATATCATTCAAACAATCAATAGAGTCTTTATCTATAGATGACAGGTCCATAGTGCCTCTTGTGGACTTCAGCTTCTTACTAACTTTTTTAGTTTTGCACGAAAAAACATCCTCATACTTCCTTAATGATTCTTCAAATCTGTCCTGTAAACCGATGAACGCATATGTATCTAAATTTCTTTTTGCAGCTCCCAACATCTCTTTCATCTCATCATCAGTATAAGATCTACAACAATGAGAATAAGGCATGTAATACTGAGCCTGCAACTTCATATTAGGATCTGTAATGACATCTTTATAGTTCATTCCTGATAACTGCTTAGTCATTATATTACAATTGATTTCATTTTCTCTCAATGAATTAATAAAATCTGTATCGCTATTTTGGTGTCTAAATAGATTAGCAAACACATCGTCTCCTACTAGGCCTTTTGTGTTTCTTATTTTTGCAGAATGACGTATGCTTGAAACGCATCTCTTGATAGGGTCTCGAAGAATTGTTATATACTTGTAATCTTCAGTATTGAATATGCTATGAAAGCCATATGGTATATGAGAATGAACAAAATCTGATTCAACATCTATTTTTTCTTTATTCTCAAAGCATTCAGTTATCAATTTATTATTTCTGGAATAAGTTTCCATTTCTTCAAATTCAAATCTATTCGAATAACAATCCCTAATTGAAGCCGCAAAACTAGTACCTGCTGTTTTCGCAATATGAGTAAAAATAATCATTTTAATTCCTTTAGCTTATCAAGGACTCTTCCATACGCTATTTGCTGAGCGTCTATAGTCATACCGCCTATATGAGGAGTAATAATAATATTTAACCCAAGGTCGCAGGCTTTTACTATTGGACTCTTCTCTATGCTACCAAGCTCGTCTGCAACTACATCTGTAGCATACCCCTTAAGCCTTTTGTCAGCCAAAGCATGTATAATCGAGCTTTCATCTACAACTTCCCCTCTTGACGTGTTTATAAGATAAATACCCTCTTTTTTCGCTTTGAATAAAAGCGCATCGTTTATCATACCCTTTGTCTCTTCATTGAGATGAACATGCAATGCTACTACATCGCATTCCTGAATAATCTGTTCTAAAGTTCTCTCATAAGAAGACCAAGCTCCCAGATGCCTATAAGGGTCGCACACTCTTAGCGCCCCAAAAAAGGGAGTACAATATCTGGCGTACATCCTACCTAAACGACCCATACCAACTACGCCTACAGTTAGCTTGTCTAACTGTCTTCCTACGAATGGCTCATAATTCCATTCTCCATTTTTTACATGCTCAAATGAAGACGGTATATTTCTTATAAGAGATAACGTCAAAGCAAAAGCGTGTTCTGCTGTTGATGATATTTTTTCAATAGTATGACTATCCGTAGTTAGAGATACTACTGTTATCCCAAGTTCTTTACAGCAATCTATGTCTATGTGATTTGTTCCAGTAGATGCGGTAGCAACAATTTTTATTCCTTTTGAAAGAAATTCTCTATCTATTTTATATGTTTGTTTATTAGGATTTACGAATATGGCATCTGGCTGAAATTCTAGTATAGCTTTCAGAGCATGTTTTCTATCCGCAGTTGGGGCGAATCGAACTTCCCCAAAATCGAATAGTTTTTCCCTTATACCGGGGATGTGATTTATCGGGGTCAGACTTAGGACTTTCATATTACATTCCTTGTGATAGCATAATTTTTGCTAGTTCTAGATCTATCGGCTCATCTATATTTACAGTCCTACATTCTGGCATTATATAAGGTCTAGATTCCTTATTATATCTGACTTTGTTTTCAATGAAGAAACCATACTTCATTCCATATATAGATCCATTTCTTACATAGGCGGCAGGATTTAGATCCTGTCTTCTTGATTCTAAAATCTCAGGATAAAAATCCCTCATAATATCATCATGAATATACTTGACACGAGAGGGATGATGGTCATATATTCTAACAACCGAAACAACTGAATCAGAGTTTGTACTGAATAGTTTATATATTACGCCATCAATATCACTAGAGTTCTTCAATGGATTAGTTGCCATTACCTCAATTAGATAATCATAGTCTTCCTTCAACTCTCCAATGCAATGAAGCAATGAATCTGCTGAGGTAGTTGCATCCATAGATAATACAGCGGGTCTATTTATAACTCTTACATTATTCTTTTTGCATACAGATGCTATATCTTCGCTATCAGTAGATACTACATAGTCATCTATAAATTCGCTACCGCTAACCGCGTCGAATGTATATTCAATAAGTGGTCTACCAAGAACATCTATGATATTCTTATTAGGAATCTTTTTGGAACCACCACGAGCCAACGTAACGGCTAAAACTTTTTTATTGCCAATCATATTAATCAAATACCTTCAAAGGTCCAGTCTGAGGATCGTGATGATAAAAATCCCATAGTAAAGTATTTTTATATCTATTTTTTACAGAATTGAAAGATTTCCTATTAGCCCACTCGAAGCCCCATTTGTCTCTCCAAATGTCTAAGTGTTCTACATTTTCAAAGTAATAGCTATTATTACTAGACTTTGTATACTTAGCAGAGTTCAACGGAAGTTCCATAGCAGGTTTCAAGTCAGGTCTATGCTCTATGTATAAGTTAGGCAATGCCACGTTATGTATATTCTGATTTAGGAATTGGAAGCAGACATCATCCCAAGCTAAATGAAATCTAAGATCCTCATCTTGCTTTATATTAGATAGGTATTTGTCTATATTTACCCCAATAGCAAACCAGCAAACAGATTCAATGGAAAATGGATTATGCCATCTTTCGTCCATATCAATAGGTATGTTCTTTTTTGGATTATGAGAATAAGTAGTATAGAAGTTATAGCCTTCAAGAGGAGCCCTGCATAAAACCCCAAGAGGCTTCAATCCCCTATTCTTTAGTTTCATGTGATGAGCATGATTCTTAGCCATATCTGTTGCAAGAGCATTGAACCCAACAGTTCCAAAATCATCCAGCTTACCACTATCAATCATTTTCTGAAACTCTGGATAGAAATCATTATCCAAAGGCCAGCAATCATGTTGAAACCATATCATCCATTTACAGCCTTTTTCTTTGAAGTATTTAGCTGCTTTCAAAGCATTCCACTGAACGCCTGCTCGGTCTCTATCTTGATACTCGATACCATAAGACTCGCACATTTTCTTACCAATAGCCTTTTGCTCATCATCTGAACCCTCATCAATGTTGAGGACAGGGCCATCGACTAGGGGCTTCATATGAGGCCACCAGTGCTTCTCTAGAAAACGATAGTTGTTCTTACTAATAACGAATGTTCCAACAGTCATGTCAGTCTCCTAGCGTCTTCATTTCTGTTTCCACTATAGATTTTATTATGTCACGAATGCTGTATTCCCTTTTCCAATCTGGATAATGACTCTCAAATTTACGAGTATCAGATATCCACCATTTATGATCTCCCTTTCGGTTATCATCAGCATAAGTCCAATTCAGTTTCTTTCCGGAAAATTCCTCAGCCATAGATATAGCTTCGAGCATTGAACAATTAGAGTGCCTGCCTCCGCCTATGTTATAAACTTCTCCAGATCTTGGATTCTCAGAAAAAGCATGGAAAGCAGAAGCCAAATCCTGAGAGTGAATATTATCTCTTACTTGCTTACCCTTGTACCCAAAGACAGTATAATCTCTTCCATGAACAACGCATTTGACAAGATAAGATAAGAATCCATGAAGCTCAACGCCTGAATGATTAGGACCAGTCAAACAGCCTCCGCGGAAGCATGCTGTATTCAAGTCGAAGTATCTTCCATATTCTTGAACCATAACATCTGCGGCAACTTTACTAGCTCCAAATACGCTATGCGTTGAGTTATCAATTGATAGATTCTCATCAAAGCCAATAAAAAATTCGCTTCGTTCTGGAGCTTCATAACGAGTTTCTAATTCTTCGTATACAAACGTATTAGGTCGGTCTCCATAAACCTTATTAGTAGACGTAAATATAAAGGAAGCAGAAGGACAATACTGACGATAAGCCTCAAGCATATTTAGGGTTCCTGTAGCATTCACATGAAAGTCCGTAAATGGTTCCTTTGCTGCCCAATCATGAGAAGGCTGGGCCGCACAATGAACAATGAGACTAATATCAGAGCCATACTTTTCAACAATATTTGCTATTGCTTTTTCGTCTCTTATATCTGCATTGTTATGAGAATATTTATCATAAGTCATGAGAGTGTCATCAATCATTGATTTAGTAGACCCTCTTTCTCCGAAGAAGTATGACCTCATATCATTGTCAATACCTACTACGGAATATCCCTTATTCAAAAAGTACAAAGATACTTCAGAGCCGACTAATCCGCCCGAACCAGTTACCAGAATTGTATTACTCATCTTCTTTCCATCGCTTTCAATATCATCATTATTTCTGAAATAGTTTTATCATTTGAATCATTACATTCATTTAGCATTTGTATGTCTATCTTGATGTCTTCCAAAAGCTTTGTCTTAGAATCTTCTTTGATAATTTTTCTACCTTCTAGATTCAAGGAGATAGGAACTCCGTTTGTAACTGCTTGAGAAAAATCCCAATTATCGTTATGTTCTGTTCGTCTATAGTCCCAAGGATGAATAGCTGTCAATCCTGCTATAGTCATAAAATCTGTTAGGTTTTGTTTATCAAAAAGCATGTAATGAAAGTTCTGTTCATAAGTCTGACCGCCCATAAACGGACCAAGGACTGAAGATATGTCATTTGACTTATCATATATCTCTATGAGATTTTCCAAAGATGGAACCGACAATCGGAGAGTTCCTCCAGGCTTCAATACTCTAACCCACTCATTGACTATATCTTGAGTTTCATCTCTATTGAAATGCTCAAGAACATGAGCGGAATAAACCAAGTCGAATGTATCATCCTTAAAAGGTAAAGGATTGACTTCGCTGATATGATCAACTCCTGGCAATTTTCTAATATCTAAATTTTCAAATGGCTTTGGGAGAATATTTGTCCCACAACCTATATGTAAATAACGTAACCTATTCATTTCTCATCTCCTGATAATTGCTTTACTATTCGCCATCTTTCCCATCCATTATTATCTATCCAAAATATTTCTGGCTTCTCTTTCTTATCGGAAAAGAATTCATCTACCGCTACTCTGGCCAAAGGATACTTCTTTGAATAATATTCATCAAAAATAATAACTCCGCCCACGACCATTCTGTCGTAAACATAGTCTAGACAATCTAAATAAGACTGATAAAGATCGCAATCTATAATGACCGCACAGAATTCTTGAAAGGTATTCATTTCAAGAACTGATTCATTAAACATGCCTGTATGAAAATCTACAAAGTCAAATGGTTCCATTACTTTTGTAACACTTTCCAAGCTTGTGTCATCAAATCTAGTCAAATCGCACTTATCCAAAACGTCACGAGGCAATCCGCTAAAAGTATCAAAAAGATGAAGCCTTTTATTTGGTTTTTCATACTGCATTAGACTGGCATAGTGCCAGGAATTATTACCTTTGAAAACACCAAACTCTGCAACATCTCCAGGAAGATGTAACGATTTAGCTATTTGATTCATGTAAGAAAATGTATTAGGGCCTGGTTCTATCATAATATTTCTCGTATCTTGTTTATGTAAATTTCGGAAGAATTGAATTCCATTCCACCAGAAAGAGTTCTTGATATAAAGTCTTCATCCCTGCCTTGATTGTATTGCCTATCTAATTCTGATGATATAAGGTTTTTATCGTTATCTAATAAACCCTTGTAATCATAGAAATTACCAACCATACCAGAGCCTTTTAGAAGAACAGTCGGTATTCCTATCTGTATCGACTTAAAACACAAAGTAGAAGGGCTTCCGATTACTGCCTTAGAAGAAGAAACTAAATCATTTATATCATCATGATCCATTATAACGCTTACTCCGTCATACTTTTCTAAGCATCCCAGAGATTTTTTTAGATTCTTTTTTGATCTTGTTTTCTCTTTTACTATGACAGGCAAACCATATTTTTGTTGCAAGTCTAATATGCCGCTTTTCAAAAACAGTTCTTCAGTAAATGGATGATATCCATTCTTGTTTTTCAATGAGCTATTCTGAGACGGAAGATATCCTGGAACAATCAATATATGAGAATCAGTTCTTTCGCAATTAGCAAGACAATCGTTATCTGGCATACCTCCTGGAATCATCTTGTTAGCATACTTTCCATCAAACATCATTGATTGTTCTTTCTCTCCAAAAACAAAAGTATAATCTAATACGTCCCAATCTATAAACTTTCTCATTCTTGCAAATTCATGATTACCGTGAGGGCAACCAACAACTTTAGCATTAGCAGCTTTTGCTTTCCTTGAGACATCTGGTAATCCAAGAGAACTCTTGCAGAAGTTATCATCTATAAATACTAAATCATACCCGTCAAAAGAAGCATGACGATGGTCTTTTATTATTTTCAATCCTAACCTTTTACATTCATCATAAAAAGATGGCCTTGGATCTTTTGGCCCAGGCCATGCAAATTCTCTACGCATCTCATTATGCAAAAGTACATCTACTTCAAATTCTTTTGCTAACAAAGGAAGTATGGGATATACTTTCTCTCCACATCTATAGATGGTTGCTACAAAAAGTATCTTCATTTCTTTAGACCCATTATTCTTTCTATAGATTTATGTATGGAATAATGTTCAATAGCAGTATCTCTACACTCAACATCAGTAACGCCCTCAGCATACTGAGATAGCATATCTTCTCCTGTTTTCGCTATATTGTATTTCTTACGAACAAGTCTACTGTTAGTATCAAAAAAGTAATGTTCATTTCTAGGAGCTTTTGATTTAGGATATATAACAGGAAGCCCGCACATTGTCATCTCCATGAATGTCTGCGGGAATCCTTCGCTTGGATGCTGAGTATACAATATTCCTATTTTAGCTCTTGATATATGGTCTCTTACTTTCTCAGCTCCATAAACAGGAGTAAGAACTATGTCATGATGAGACTTATTTATCTTCTTCCTAAAAGCCTCTCCTCCGACCCAAAGGATTCTTCTTTTTTCTTTTACTTCTTCTGTGATTTGGTTTATTGAATAGCTTTGCATCTTATCATCTCTGGTTCCCATAAGAAGATAATCAAAGTCTTTTTCTTTAGCTATAGGCTTCCAGAAATCCGGGTCTTTACCTTTAACATATAAACTGCATTGCTTATGCACTAGTCTTTCATGAGTATCAACTAGGCTGACATCACACAATGGATTATGGAGATTTCTACAATTACAAGAATAATGTATCTTGAAGTTATCTACTTGCTTCAAAACATCTTCTTTGCCTCCACCATGCTTTAGCGACCAAACTATCGCATCTGGATATTGCTTGATCCAGTCTGTCAAACCCTCTGCATTTGGAAATGCAAATTCCCAAGGTTCTTTTAGATTGTCTTGAGGAGACATATAGACTATAGCTCCTGCATGTTTTGCGTATTCTCTATATCCGCATGTCCATATACCATCTATAAGCTTTTGATTTCTTGCGTTATGTTTAGCTGAAATGTTCCCATACAAAATAATAAGTTTCATTCTCTATTTTCCCTTACGGACTCTAGGCCGCTCTTTACCATTCTTGTAGCTCTGTCAGGACTTATACTTCTTTTATTATTTTCCGCAAATATCTTATCAAATCCATCATTGTAATCATAGCTATTGTAACACATACTATTTCTAGCTGCCAAAATACCTCTTCCAACCATCTGTAATTTATTATCTGATGGGTGCTTATCATAATGCGTCAAGAACTTTCCGAGTCTCTTATGCTCGTGTTTCAAAAGACTGTGATAGCCGAAATGAAAAGCCTGTCTATCATTTGAATAATGACAATGGTAAGCAAGCATATCGCCTCTTGTTTTTTGCTTATGCTTGTATCTTTTTCTTTGCGTATGGAGTATATCTAATCTATCTGGCTTCAGACAGTCTGGAGTAAACCCATCAAAGTCCCATTTATTTTTACTGCTAAACATGTGTATGCCATTCATTTTCATTCCAGTAAAATAATCATCAACATAATGAGTAACTCGCCAGAAGTCGCCCATTCTACCTACGATTAGTTTTACTGTATCCTTGCTCTTCAATACCATATCAGCATCTAGTTTTAGCAAGAAGTCATGACCGCTTTCTTTGAATGTCTTATATAACTGAAGATGAGCTTCTACTTCAGGTAAATTCTTTATAATAAGATGCTCGCAACCCCAACTCTGAGCCTTTACCATTTCACAGCATCTATCGAAGTCGCCTTCTCCAGAATACATCGTCGCAACTAATACAGTCTTTTTCATGCAAACCTCGCTCTATGAACATCTAAATCAGGTCTTATTTTTGAAATGAATGAGCCAAGGCTAACAGAAGCGTGTCTTGGTCCATAGTTGTCATACCACCACTCTTTAGGGGATAATATTTTATGATTATCATATAATTTTTCTATTGATTCTCTAACATCATTTTCTGAAGAGAAGAATTGACCCGTATTTTCATTGACATACTTCCAGCCTCCGTATATATCCTTATTGACAATAACTGGAATATTCATACTCAAAACTTCTCCCATAAACCTAGGACTAGCGTCCATTAGATTAGGGAAAAATGCAAACCTACACTGAGCAGCTTTCTTCATGAGCTTTGACCAAGATTGCTTAGATATAAAGCTTATATTGGGACCAAATTCGCTTGGTAAATCTTCTCTTGTAAATCCAACAACATATCCGCTTAGACCCATATCTCTCATAACAGGAAGGCATCTCTCTAGAAGAGCTGCATTCTTTGAGGTCTTTTGAGTATTAGTTCCTTTACAGGCCCATATAAAGTCTCTTCTCTTTTTTACATCATGATTGATTCCGTTGACTCCCATAAAATCCGATTCGCTTATGAGAGCAGTTGGAATACCTGATATGCCGTATTTGGCTGGGTCTCTAAAACAATGACACCATCCAGATACATTATTCATTATCCATTCATGGCCTGTCGGAAATCCTCTGCATGAAGAAACTCCAATAAGAGTGCTTTTATCTCTTTTGAAAACATCATGACCAGGGCGAGGAGGTCTTCTTATTCCCATAATTGGAAGAGTTCTGCCTTTATTATTTTTTATTGGTAGATATACTAGACTCATATTCTCTTATCTATATACTTATTAGGATTATACGTATTTAGCATAATCGTGTTCTCTGTTGTGAGTATTTTTCTCTTCTCTATTATTTCATCAAACATCTTGTTTACCTTTACTGGATTTTTTCTGCTTCGATTTTTAGTAACTTGGTCAGGATGATTTCTATATATAGATACTGGGTCTTTGATATATTTCTTTCTAACATCATGAGTCAAGAATCTATACCACATTTCTCTGTCTATCTTCCATTTCAAGTTTTCATCATAAAGTCCTACTGTGCTATAACAAGATTTTCGAGCCATAACAGTTGAAGCTTCAACGCCTTTGTACCATTTTATATGATTTTCTGGCAAAGCTAGAATATGCTTCTTATACATTTCCTTGGCTATCAAGGTATTCCTATTGTCTTTATTAGCCTTTTGCATAAGTTTATAGTAAGGGCCATAACTTCTCATTCTCAAAGCTCTTCCGTGAACCCAATCAATGTTACTAGAGAAATGAGGAAGTCTGATTTCTATTGAGTCTGGCAATAATGCGTCATCAGAGTCAAGGCATATAACATACTCAGTATTACATAAAGATATTCCAACATTCTTACCTCTAGCATTACCTCCGCTATTGGAACCTAGCCTGATAATCTCCATTGAAGCATCAGAAAATTCTTCTTTACACGATTTTATAACATCCCATGAACTATCATTTGAGCAATCATCTACAACAATGATATGACATGGGATTGTTTGCTTTACGCAACTCTCTATTGCGCATCTAACATAGTGCGGGTAATTGAAATTCGATATAACTACTGTAGTGTTCATGTAGTATGTCCTTATTTGACGATTATATAATATGCGACCTACTAACAATATCGGCATAAAACAATGAAAATATCAATATCAAGAGACATCTCAGGAAATCGTGGACTGCAAAACTTTACCAGAAAACTAATCGAGTCTATGGAAAAGAATCATGGCATCAGACATGTAAAAGCCAATAGGAAATCAGACATACACCTAATACTCATAAATGGAGAAAGAAAGTCTGGCTCCAAGAATGTCATAAGAATTGACGGAGTGTACTACGATCAAGGTCGTATGAAATCTAACAATTCAATACGAAATTCTATGAATAAATCTAATGGTGTTATATACCAAAGCAATTGGGCTAAAAAGTTTGCAACAGGCATGCTCGGAATAGATCCAAAACCATCAACAGCCATACATAATGGAGTTGACCAATCCGTATATGATTCAACAGAAATAGATAAACAAGGATTTGATAAAATATTTCTGGCGTGTTCTCATTGGAGACCCAACAAAAGACCAGAAGCCATCGTTGATGCTTTCCTAATGGCAAAAGAAAAATCGGGTCAAAACATAGGACTATTCTTTATAGGAAACCATGAGCCTCATAGACATGACCCAAGCGTTATATATATGGGGCAAGTAAAAAATCATCATCTTGCATCAATATATAAAAGCGCCGATTACATGGTTCATATATGCCATTTGGATGCATGCCCGAACTCTGTAGTAGAAGGTCTATCTGCGGGACTTCCATGTTTATCTAATAATATTGGTGGGACCCCTGAACTAACAGGAAAAGATGGAATCATTTTACCTATTGATAAAGAGTTCGACTTCAAACCTATAAAAAATATGAGAACTGTAGATTCTAGTTCTGTTGACTTAGATATACTATCAAATGGAATGCTCGATATGATGAAAAAGGATTGGAATGTAAAGAGACCAGATCTTGATATCTCTCAGTCCGCTAAGCAATATTTTGATTTCTTCAATCAGGTTTTAGGGTAAATTGTTTATGCAATACAATTGGATAAATTCTCTTTATCCTAAATCTTTTTCTTCTACTATGAGCTTCTGACCTAACTTTTTTCCATTCTGCTATAGAATTATGACTTTTTGTTATACCTTGCTTAACTCCAGCTCTATATTTGTAACATACTTTTTTATAGAACATACCTGGAGCTAGTTCTTCCAAACGATACCCCATGTACTTATCAATGGAGCATTTTCTATTGGGATGAAAAATACTTGCAACATCTGGAACTCTATTAGAAAAAGTTCTCCAATGAGAATATACATGTCTTGCTTGCTCAGTAAACTCTCCAGCCAAAATACCCTTACTTGTCGGAGGCATCTTGCTAAATCCAGTTCTCTTTCTTTTAAGATTTATATCGCACCAATCGAACTGCGTATAAATATATCCAATCTCTGGGCGATGACTATATATATGCATAACATCTTCAACAGCATGACTAAATAACGAATCATCGGAATCTAATACTCCAAAAAAGTCTCCTGTGGCAAGTTCAAGAGCCTTTATATACGTAG
>Ga0316205_10000514_pt1 | contig 70054 bp, 71 predicted proteins | sample 3monthpyrite_MG_FD_204941 | JGI IMG/M metagenome (GOLD analysis project Ga0316205, IMG submission 204941) | Microbial mat bacterial communities from mineral coupon in-situ incubated in ocean water Damariscotta River, Maine, United States -... | ecosystem: Environmental > Aquatic > Marine >...
TTAGTTCCATTTCGTTCTCTTGCTGGTCGCACACTGGTCGCAAAGTATTCAAAAAGTGGCGATATCTAGTATTAACTGGTGTTTTGCAAGATGATGGAAAGTGATAATAATGTCAATAGAAGCAATGACTTACGGTGTTACGTGTTATATTGCATGAGTACATATTATGGGTCTGGGGGTGTGGTGGTCACAGGTTCAAATCCTGTCGTCCCGACCAGATCAAATCCCATTAAGTGGGTGTTTCAGAGGTTTTATCTAGCTTCTGAGCTCTCTTAAGTTTCAAAAACATACACCTGTATAACACATGTATAACTATTCCAGGTATTGATAGATAGTATTTAATATCTATCAATAGTCGTAAGCGGAAGTTCGTGATATTGCTTGTGAAGTTATGCTTGCCCCACAAAGCGGTGATTAAGAACTTTCTTATAATGAGGTGATGTTGCTAGTTCTCAGTCATATTCTATGCGGCTATACAGCTATGCTGTCCGTCACCAGGCTTCTTCCTCGTAATGCATCAAACTGAACCACATTAATGTACAGAGCAACTACGAGAACAGGCAGGATCGATATTTCTAAACCCAATCCCGATATAACGGAATAAACTTTAACTATTTTGCAATGTTCACTGTCACCGTCTCCTCGCAAGTTGATGATGGTAATCAAGCGAAGTCGTAAATTAGGGTTGTTCGAATTATACGAAGATAATCGCAGTATTTTCCGTACAATTCGAATTATTCGATGATTCTATCAGTATTTACCGAATTTACGTGTGTGTAACAAGTAAGCTAAATTCAACTCCAACTCCAATTCTAAAAATATATGGATGACTTATGTTACCTGCTGAAATTACCTGTTCACTGCAGAACTTATTCAGCCTGATTTGTCATGTGGCATGAGATGAAGATAAGCACTTATCTATTCGCCTTGATGTCAACCGGAGATCAAAAGAGCAAGATAAAATACAAGCCCTGCAGTATCAGGGGGCGAACACCACCCAATTATTTTTTTTATTATTGTGTCCCTGTTAGTGAGTCAGATGCACGTGTTATAAAAACGCATGCAAAGCAACTTCCAGCCCAAATTAAAACAGTAAAATTACTAAGAGATAATATTTTAGAAGCACTCAAAACTACATACCCATGTAAAAAACCTGTTCAAAATTGAAAACCTGGGATTAAAGATGAATATTCATTATTTACTTTATTGGCATGATTTTATAACGTGTAACTTAAAAGTAGGAGAGTAATGCGGCACATTGTCATTCTATCACTGTTTTTATCTGTATTCTGGGTACTTATCTCGGGTCATAACACCATTCTCATGCTGTCACTTGGTATGGTATCTATCGCCCTGGTCGTGTACATAGCGCACCGAATGGATGTGGTCGATCATGAATCGCAGCCCTTGCATATAACGCGTAAACTTCCCGGTTATTATGCCTGGCTTATTAAAGAAATTATTCTCGCCAACTTACTGGTTGTAAAACATATCTGGCTTGGCAACAAGACTATTTCTCCTACCCTGAAGACCATTAAGGCAAGCCAGAAAACGGATATAGGAAAAGTCATCTACGCTAATTCTATTACGCTGACGCCAGGTACAGTTACCATACATCTGCAGGGTGATCAATTTATGGTACACGCTTTGTTAAGAGAATCTATTGAAGACCTGGAAGCCGGTGAAATGGATCGCCGAGTTACCAGGCTGGAAAACTAATGCTAATTGCTGCAACTATAGCCATTCTTGTTGTCATGATTATGGCGATTGTTCGAGGAATCATGGGGCCTACGCTTTATGATCGTATACTTGCAGTTAATATGTTTGGTACCAAGACCGTTCTGCTTATTTCGCTGTTAGGCTTTGTAATGGGACGGCCTGAGTTTCTGGATATTGCCATCGTGTACGCTCTGATTAATTTTATTAGTGTGATTGGCGTGTTGCATTATTCTGACGCATCCATATTTAAGCGCAGCGACCAACAGAAGAAATAAAAAAAGAATTCATAATGGATACGTTGATAAATATAAGCAGTGCACTATTTTTACTATTAGGCAGTTTCTTGTGCGTATCGGGTGGGGTGGGTATTTTGCGCTTCCCGGATTTTTATACTCGAATGCATGCGGTAGGTGTGACCGAGACTTTAGCTACTGCGATGATTTTAATCGGGCTAATGCTGCAAAATCCTGATGGTCTCGTGGTTCTGAAACTCATGATAATTTTGCTAATGACTTTATTCATTAGTCCAACGGCAAGCCACGCATTGGCTAGCGCTGCAGTACATAATAACCTTATGCCAGAGCTTGATAAGAAAGAAGATAATGAAAAGGAAACGTCATCGAATTCCTGATTGGTATAGTCTTATTGGCCTTTCTGGTGGTGGTTGCTATTGCCATTGTCAGGATGAAAGATCTGTTTGCGGTCATTATGCTGTCAGGTATTTACGGTCTATTATCCGCTAGCTTTTTTGTTGCTATGGACGCTGTGGATGTGGCTTTTACAGAAGCATCCGTGGGGGCGGGTATTTCCACTTTGCTCATGCTGGTGGCAATTACCATGACAGGACGTTCAGAGAATCCCACTCGCCATAAACCTGTATTGGCTTTAGCGGTGGTTATTGTCACGGGTAGCCTGTTGATCTACGGCACACTGGATATGCCATATTTTGGTTTAGCACAAGACCCGGTTCATCTCCATGTTGCACCACGATATATTAATGATTCCATGCAGGAAGTTGGCGTGCCTAATATTGTAACCTCTGTTCTCGCAAGTTACAGAGCGTTCGACACGCTTGGCGAGGTGGTGGTCATCTTTACCGCTGGCATGGGGGTATTGGCTCTTTTGTCGGTGGTACGTCGTCCCAGGGATATTGCCAGGGATATCGCAAAAATCGATTCACTCAATAAGTCTATGCATGAAGAACATCTAATTCTGCGCATTGTAGTAAAAATACTGATTCCTTTTATTTTGTTATTTGCTCTTTATGTTCAGTTTCATGGAGATTTTGGGCCCGGTGGTGGTTTTCAGGCAGGGGTGATTTTTGCCGCAGCCATTATTCTGTATGCCATGTTGTTTGGTATGAGCACTGCACGTCGAGTCATTAATCAGTCCTTTATTCAGTTGTTTGCCGCTATCGGTGTTCTGCTATACGGCAGTGTAGGTGTGATTTCGCTGTTAAACGGCAAAAACTTCCTTGATTACAGTGTTTTATCGGATGACCCGATAGCAGGGCAGCACCTGGGTATACTGTTAATCGAACTGGGTGTGGGCATCACCGTTGCATCGGTGATGGTCATCATTTTTTTCAACTTTGCATGTCGCAAAGACGATCAGCAGAATATAGAGAATAATGAATCATGATATTGGGACTCTATAATTACTGGATTGTGGTGGTGCTGATGATGGTCGGATTTTACATCGTTATCGCCCATGGCAATCTGATCAAAAAAATTGTTGGTCTGTCTATTTTCCAGACCTCAGTTTTTATCTTTTATATCAGCATGGCGAAGGTCGATGGTGGTACAGCGCCCATTTTAGCTGAAGGAATACAGCAATACTCGAACCCCTTACCCCATGTTTTAATTCTCACCGCCATTGTCGTCGGTATTGCCACCACCGCCCTGGGGCTTGCGCTGGCGGTGCGCATTAAAGAAGCCTATGGAAGCATCGAAGAAGAAGAAATACAAGAAAAGGATAATCTGGATTGTTAACGCATTTGCCGATTTTGCAGGTTATTGTGCCGCTGATGGCAGCACCTTTATGCCTGTTTTTAACACGATCACGCCTGGTATGGCTGTTCGCTCTTACTGTGAGTGGTTTAGCCTTTCTGATTAGCAGCCTTTTACTGCAACAGGTGATGAATTCGGGCACGATTATTTACACACTGGGTGGCTGGGATGCACCCTGGGGTATTGAATATCGTATCGATTATCTCAATGCGCTCTTGTTACTGGTTATTACTGCGGTCAGCACAGTTGTGCTGGTAGCTGCTCATACCAGCATACAACATGAAATCCCCAAAGATAAGCATACACTTTTTTATATTTTATACCTCTTATCCCTGGCTGGAATGCTCGGCATAGTCGCCACCGGTGACGCTTTTAATGTATTTGTTTTTCTCGAGATTTCCTCTCTGTCAGCCTACGCTTTGATCGCACTGGGTAAAGATAGGCGTGCGCTCTGGGCCTCATATCAATATTTGATTATGGGCACCATTGGTGCCACTTTTATTTTGATCGGTATCGGTCTGATGTACCAGATGACCGGCACCCTGAATATGTATGATCTCTCCCAACGTTTGCCAGAGGTGGAAAATTCACGAACCGTATTTACTGCGTTTGCTTTTGTTATCGTTGGAGTCTGTCTAAAACTGGCGCTGTTCCCACTTCATCTCTGGCTGCCTAATGCCTATGCTTATGCCCCTTCAATAGTCACGGCTTTCTTCGCGGCTACTGCGACAAAAGTCGCCGTCTATTTACTGATACGTTTCACCTTCTCGATATTTGGTCTTAGCTTTTCTTTTACCGCACTGCCTTTGCAGGCACTGTTTGTGGTACTGGGATTGTTGGGAATATTTGTGGCTTCATTTGCAGCTATCTACCAGAAAAATGTCAAGCATCTGTTTGCCTACTCAAGCATCGCGCAAATTGGCTATATGATCGTTGGCTTCAGTGTGAGTACCGCCACCGGTTTAACGGCAACATTACTGCATTTGTTTAATCATGCTTTGATGAAAAGTGCGCTTTTCTTAGCATTGGCGGCAGTGGTATACCGTATCGGCAGTGCACAATTGAGCCAGTTTCATGGTTTAGGTCGTCAAATGCCCTTTACTATGGCAGCGATTGTCATCGGCGGTTTAAGTTTAATCGGTGTGCCATTAACCGTTGGATTTGTCAGCAAGTGGTACCTGGTATTGGCAACCATTGAAAATGGCTGGTGGCCTGTTACTGTGCTCATTTTGTTAGGCTCGCTCCTGGCCATTGTTTATGTGTGGCGTATTGTTGAAGCGGCTTATTTCAAACCACCCTTAGCTGGTAGCGAAGGCATTAAAGAAGCACCGATGTCCTTTCTGATTCCTGTCTGGACTCTGGTCATAGCCAATATTTATTTCGGTATAGATACTCGCCTTAGTGTGCAGGTGGCACAGGCTGCTGCGCAGAGTTTGTTTGGGGTGAGTCCATGAGCCTTTCTTTAGAGACCATGCTTCAACTCACTATCATTCTGCCCGTGCTTGCCGTCGCGGGTATAGTGGCTACGGGGCATAAACCTAATCTGCGTGAGGGTGTGACGATTAGTACCAGCCTGGTGCTGCTCTATTTTGTGATTCAGCTTTACCAGGGCATTAAGCAAGGTGAAAGCATCAGCGTGCAATGGTGGGAGATTTTACCGGGTTTACAGTTGAGCTTTAATATTGAACCACTGGGAATGATTTTCGCTTTAATTGCCAGCTTTCTTTGGCTTATTACTACGATCTACGCCATTGGTTATATGCGTAGTCATGAGGAAGAGAATCAAACACGATTCTATGCCTGTTTTGCCATTGCCATTGGCAGTGTGATGGGCGTTGCCTTTGCGGAGAACCTGTTCACTCTGTTTATCTTTTACGAAGTACTGACTTTGTCTACCTACCCACTGGTTACACATGCGGGAACCAAAGAAGCCAAGCAAGGCGGACGAATTTATCTTGGAATATTGCTCAGTACCTCGATAGTCTTTTTCCTGTTTGCCATTGTCAGCACCTGGTTTGTGGCCGGCACCCTGGACTTCAAACCCGGCGGTGTATTTGACTCTAATGTTAACCTGACGGTTGCGGGTGTCATACTGGTGTTGTTTATTTTTGGTATTGGTAAGGCGGCTATTATGCCTTTCCATCGTTGGCTGCCCGCCGCTATGGTTGCACCAACACCGGTGAGTGCCTTATTGCATGCGGTCGCCGTGGTCAAAGCGGGTGTGTTCACTGTATTAAAAGTCTGTGTACTTATTTTTGGTGTTGATTTGCTGGCCATATTGCCAACAACACAGTTCTTGCTCTATTTGGCCGGTGCCTCGGTTTTGCTGGCCTCACTGGTGGCTATGCGACAGGACAACTTAAAAGCAAGGCTCGCGTACTCGACAGTGAGTCAGCTGGGTTATGTCACCATCGGAGCATTGCTGGCGACTTCATCCGGTGTAATTGGTAGTTCGATGCATATTGGTATGCACGCTTTTGGTAAAATCACTTTGTTTTTCTGTGCAGGTGCCATCCTGGTGGCGGCACATAAATCTAAGATAAGTGAAATGCGTGGTATTGGCCTGCAAATGCCGATCACTATGGCGGCATTTTTTATTGCCAGCCTCAGTATCATCGGTGTACCACCCACCGGCGGAACCTGGAGTAAGTGGTTTCTATTAATGGGCAGCATGGAAACCGAGCAGTGGGTAATTATGATCATACTTATGACGAGTTCATTACTGAATATTGCTTATCTACTGCCAATACCATTACGTGCTTTTTTTCCCGGTAAAGACAATGCCTTTGCGGGAGCCGGCATTAAAGAAGCGCCGCTTCCTTCATTAATTGCCATTTGTATTACTACAGTTGGTTGCGTGACTCTTTTTGTATACCCACAACCTTTATATGATTTAGCTACTGCTATAGCAGCAACACCATGATTAAAGATGACCCTGAAAAAGATGCTAGGGATGATGATATGAGCGGAGATGAAGAAAAGCATTGGCTTGTAAGGCCTGAGACTGTGCGTTGGCTTTGGCGTGGAGGTCTGTTGATGTTGGTGGCTCTGGTGCTGGCAGATTTTTTTGTTCATGCACATCCTTACTTTCAAATTGACGGCACCTTTGGCTTTTATTCATGGTATGGACTCGTGGTTTGCGCCGCTATGGTGATTTTCGCGAAGGGGCTAGGCATTTTTTTAAAGCGCAAGGATACTTATTATGACGATGAGTGATTTCCCGCCAGGTCTTATATTGATCCTTGGTGCTTTCCTGTTGCCGCTTGTGACACAGAGTATCCGTTCTATTTTAATTCTAGGCCTGCCTCTGCTGACACTGGGTCTGATATGGAGTGTGCCAGATGGTTCGTTCGCTATTCTGCCTTTGCTTGATTACCAACTGGTTTTTGTACGCAGTGATACGCTAAGTCGTCTCTTTGCCACTGTTTTTTCCATTATGACATTTGCCGGTGGCCTGTATGCACTTAGGCAAAAGCGCTTGCTAGAGTTGGTTGCGGTTTATGTTTATGCCGGCAGCGCGGTTGGTGTTGTCTACGCTGGAGACTTGATTAGCCTGTTCATATTTTGGGAATTAATGGCTCTGGCTTCCACCCTGGTGTTGCTCTCTGCGGATGGAAGCGCCTCTTACCGGGTATCAATGCGTTATTTTATCGTGCATGCTTTAGGCGGCGTATTATTGATGGTGGGAATATTGGCACATATTCATGATACAGGCTCCACTGCATTCACCGCCATGTCTCCCAGTTCCTTTGGCACCATTCTAATCCTTGCAGGTTTCCTTATAAATGCAGCTGCACCGCCTTTTTCTGCGTGGTTATCAGATGCTTACCCGGAAGCTTCTTACACTGGCACTGTGTTTCTTTCTGCATTTACCACCAAGGCAGCGGTATATGCCTTGCTGCGTGGTTTTCCCGGTGCAGAAATTCTTATTTTCTTCGGTCTTTTCATGATTTTTTACGGGATTATCTACGCACTGCTAGAAAACGATATGCGTCGAATTCTTGTTTACAGTATTGTAAATCAAGTGGGTTTTATGGTGACCGGCATCGGTATTGGCACACAAATGGCTCAGAACGGAGTTGCCGCTCACGCTTTTGCACACATTATCTACAAGGCTCTGCTGTTGATGTCAGCGGGATCCGTGCTTTACATGACCGGCAAACGGAAGTGTACTGATTTAGGTGGGCTATTCCAGAGTATGCCGATCACCACCGCTTGTGGCATTATTGGTGCTCTTTCCATCTCAGCATTTCCATTTACCTCTGGTTTTATTAGTAAGTCGATGATCGGCCAGTCAGCCGCAGATGAGAGTCTAATGATCGTCTGGTTCATGATGCTGGCAGCATCGGCTGGTGTATTTCTTCATGCGGGTATTAAATTTCCCTGGTTTGTGTTTTTCCAGAAAGATTCAGGCTTGCGTCCCTCAGACCCTCCCTGGAATATGCAGCTGGCGATGATTCTTTTTTCTGGGTTATGCATTGGGTTAGGTATATGGCCAGAATATTTATACAACCTGTTACCTTATCCGGTAGCTTACGAGCCTTATACTGTACCGCATGTGGTCAATATGCTGCAGCTGCTGATGTTCTCGGGTTTTGCTTTTTTCATCATGTTGCCTTTGATGCGCCGAACCCTGACCATCAGTCTGGATTTCGACTGGTTATATCGTCGAGTCTTGCCCAAAGTTTTGAAAAAAATATTTAGTCAAATATGGGCTACTGACCATAAATTACGTCAGGGATTTATTGTGAGACTGGATCAGGTATTGGCTTTTATTTCTCGACAAAATGAAGGTGCCAGCGGATTACTTTCACGCACAAATCATGTTGGTAGTATGGTTATGTGGGTTTCAGTGATCCTTGCAGCCTACTTATTTCTTAGTTTTATCACGCATTAAAACTACGCTGTGCTTTGTTTGTGCCGCACAGCTTTAACCTTGTTAAATATTTATAAACAATAATGGTGTAATTCAATAAGTGTTACCAGAAGTTGAAGAATATGCAGGCAAGAAAAAATGATATAAGTTTCGTAAGTTTCGGGTCGGACCTGGCTAACTAATTAAAATTTAAAATAATGACTTGAATTTATAGTTAATAAGTTACCTTAGAACCACCATTTGGTACCTAAAATGAAGCCTCTAAATATTTTAGTCTTAACCATCATTAGCTACTTTTTCACTTAGAGCACCCATTTCAGTGCCTAAATGGGTGCTCTAAGCCGTTTTAATCGTATTTATTTTAATGAAAATATATATAATACAATTAGTTAGCTATGCCCGACCCCGTATTTCCATAAATTACAATTAGACAACTTATAAATCACACTTCAGGTACTCCAAACCCTATTCCTCTCAAATGGGTTCATTTAGCAAAAAATCATGACAAATTTGATGAGAAAAAGCTCTTACTCAAGTTTTGTTTAATAATTCGAATACTTTGTCGCTACCAGGAGAAGAGTATAAGTACTCAAATATCAGATACTGGTTGCTCGGTAAAATTATAGAAAAAGCCAGTGGTTTAAGTTATAGCGATTATATAAATATAAATATCTTCAAACCGCTTAAATTATCTCAAGATGAGATTGGTTTTGTTATTAGCAATGAAAGTAATCACGCAAAAGGTTATTTAAATAAATATTCATTTATGAATTTAATTAAGTCTTTTCTAATGAGCGATATTACCTGGAATGAGTATGAAGGAAGCTGGCTTCATATTAACAATGTGTACCTTAATGGTCCTGCATTTGGTCCTGCTAAAGCGTTTAGCCGTATTCTACAAAGTTTATTATCAAAAAATTCAGTTTTACTTGGAAGCGATGTTAAGCGTTATCTCTACTCTCAGAAAAAAACCAGTTCAGGAAAAGAGACAGAGATGACTTTGGGGTGGCATATTGGTAAGTTGGGCTATAAGCAGTATTATTTCAAAGAAGGTGGAGGGGCTGGTTTTCATTGTGAAATGAGAATTTATCCAGACTCTAATTTCGCGTCCGTAATAATGGTAAATCGAACATCTTTTAATACAAGGAAGCAATTAAGTAATCTAGATAAGAGCGTTATAAGTAAATATAATACTACAAGATTCGAGAACGAAGACCAGCAACAGCGTCGTTAACTTTCAAGGTCGTGACAGGAATATAAAATTTATGTATCAACCGACAATGATTACGTGGGTATTAATAACATTCGGGTTGCTTACATGCCTTCCATTATTATTTGCCCAATTCGTAATGTTAAAAGAACCGGAAGGAAAATTAGCTAAAGATCTTCTAGTTGGGAAAAACAAAGAATGGAGAGACAAAACACATTTTAAATCACAATACGGTCTTGCTTTTTCTGATTGGTTTATATTTTGTCCATTTTTTTTCATTGGCATAACAGGAATGCTCTTAAGCAGTTATTGGGGGTATTTGTTGTTTGCTGTTTCTGGTGCAATCCAACTATATATAAATGTTACTTTATGGTTCTTAGAAAAAGAATATGTCTACCCTACAAGAGGAGCTCTAAAATACTATACATATTATTGGGGGAACTTTATTTATTGGGGGGCAGCTTCTTTGATATATGGTATTTACCGTCTTAGTGAGCATGTGATTTAAAATGAAAGCTAACAAGTCACTAAACTATGAAACACCAGCAGAACGATTTAATTAATGTGTTGCCTTGACCGGTTGAGATAACACCGCATAGCAGTCATTGAGAATTGGTCAATTTTTAATCCCTCCGACAACATTAATACGAGCCTGATTTTATTGACTCAAATCAAGAATACACTTCAAGAAAATTTGTTACACTCAACGTAGATATGAAAACAATAATTAAATCAGGGAAGAAAAAATGAGCCATTCAACAAAAACACCCACTCATTTATTTTTTACAACAATAATAGCCTTAGGCCTGTGCACTCAAGCATCGGCTGCTACGGTATTTCAATATGAAGGTAACGTAGATCCACTCACATTAAGTAACTGGACAAAAAGTCCCGGTGACAATGGCGCGGTAGGTGCCGGTACTGAAATAATTAATTCTGTTAGTTATGATTACTGGCAGGTTGAAGATAATACCAGCTCTCAGGGAAATTTTTACGCATATGATGTTGCCTCTAATACAGTAGATTTTACAAATGACTGGTATCTTGAGTCTAGCCTCCGTGTAATTAATAGCCCAACCGTGCCGGGAACTACAAATGTTCCCGCTCAGGCAGTTGTTGTAGCCGATGGACTAAATTATTGGAGCTTTTATGTAGGCAATGATGTTATAGGTCCTGTTGATGGGGCTGGGAGTTCAGTCTCTTTTTCCATGAGCCAGACGCTACCTGCCGATTATTGGAATGACTACCATACATTTGCAATTCAGTTTTCACAGAACGCCATTGGAAGCGCTGACGATACAGCCGATTTTTTTATAGACGGCGTATTAATATGGAACGATATTGGCAGAGATGCCATGTATAGCTCTGGCAACTCCTTGATCGGTTTTGGCGGCGTATCAACTCTGGGTACTGGAGAAGCGAATTATGACTATATTCGTTTTGATGATGGCTCAGTTGGTGTTGTCCCCATACCTGCTGCTATCTGGCTATTCGGTTCTGGTTTAATTGGTTTAGTAGGTTTTGCTCGAAGTAAGAAAGCATAAAAGTTAAATCAATATTTATTATAGAAAGGCGGCTTTTTAGTCGCCTTTTTTATTGCTAGTGAATATCCGCTTCTGGGGGTGACTTCAACTGGTCACCGCCGATAGCAGATGTTAATAAATTGAAAATTCAAGATTAGCAAGTGAGCGTTAATGCATTTATTAATGCCTTTAGGTGTATAATTGCAAAATGAATTATTAATGTACAACATAATTAAAAGTTACTGGGGGAATGGCAGTGGAAAAGTTAATCATGAATAAAGTAGCAATCTGCTTGATGTTTGTGTTAATGCCTATATCAGCATTTGCCAATGATATTGTTAATGATAAAAGCATTGGCATGGAACTGGCGCGCGACATTGCTAATGAAACTATAATTGCTTGTCGTAAAGATGGATTCCATATTAGTGTTGTAGTAGTTGACCGTTTTGGTTTGCTACGAGCAGCATTGCGAGATAATTTGGCATCGCGTTTTACGCTGGAGATTGCCGAACGTAAGGCCAATATGACAGTTATGAGCTGGACAGATAGTGGTGCATTTAAAAATGCGCGTGAAGATATACAACAGGAGCTAAACCATATTAATGGGCTTATTGTTATGGAGGGCGGGCTTAAAATTATTGCCGGAGGTTATAATATTGGTGCTGTTGGTGTTAGTGGTGCTCCAGGCGGAGATAAAGACGCAGCCTGCGCACGTAAGGCTCTGGACAAACTGAGCGATCGTATTGAATTTGCAATTGATGACTAAGATTTTTTGTTATATCAGCAAAAAAACGTGGCAATATTGATTGTGAAAAGTCTGCCTTTTTTATTTATGTGACAATCCGCTTCTGGCCGTTAGCTGACCTTGAGGCAATTAAATTTGTGTAAGTAAAACAGACTCCGTATATAATTCTTCGTAAATAATATTTAAAGGAAGGGAATCAGTGCTAACAATCGCTATACTTTTAAGCGGATTCTCAATTTTCAGTGCGCTGATTTTAGCTTTTTCACATTTTCGTTCTATAAATTACCCAGAACAAACTCAAACTCGTTTTATGGGTGTTGTGCTGGTTTTAACACTGGCTGGTTTACAGTGTATTCACTTTGTCTATTTACAGCTGGATCTTTCCTTTATCCAGAGTGGCATCTATCAGATGTTATTATTTTCCGTAGCGCCTGCATTTTATTTATACAGTAAACCACTATTGAAAGGTCCAGGCCATTTTCAGGTATCACACTTAAACCATGCATTGCCAGTGATAGCGGGTTACTGGTTGCCCGCATCGATTGCTTTCCCAGTCGCATTTATCATAGGTGCCGGTTATTTATTATGGTTGTCTCACAGTCTTTACGCTTTGCGAGAACAACGCAGTCGTTTTTATCTTGAGTTAACCGTGCTCGGGTCGGCATTCATGATCGCACTAGCGGTTTTAATTATGGGCTTGAGTTTACCTAATCTAGATGAAAAACTATTTTTCAGTTTGTACGCAAGCGCAATAGGTGGTGCATTTATTCTGATCAATCTGGCAATTAACCTGTCTCCCAGATTGCCAGCCAAAATCACAGAAGCCGCTTCTGAGACCTATGCTACCACGACACTATCTAATGTGGATTGTGAGGCTGCCCTGCATAAACTCACTTCTTTGATGACAGTTAACAGAGTTTATGAAAACAACGAGCTTGATCTGCAAACATTAGCTAGTCAGATAGACTTATCCAGCCATCAATTATCTGAACTGATTAATACTCAGCTGGGAAAAGGCTTTTCCCGTTATATGAGGGAACAGAGAGTTGATGCAGCTAAAAGCATGTTACTGACTGAACCCTCTGCGTCAGTATTATCGGTAGGCTTGAGTGTTGGTTTTACATCGCAATCAAACTTTTATGATGCATTTCGTGAAATTACGGACATGACACCCGGTAAATTCCGTAAGATTGGATCTATCTCTACCTCAGAATGATCTCTGCCAGAATAATCTTTCCCAGAATGATCATTCTGGAACAGGAATTTACTTCTGTTCTATCAATCTGGAGGTTATAACCTGAGTCAAACCTTAATCTGAGACTACGAACTCACATAAGGAACTCACACCATGAGCGATATAAACCTACTGCTTATAGAAACTGTTATCAGTTTGATTGCCAGTATCATTATCATGCTTCTGATATCACAACCCCTTAAAGCCGCTTTAATTGATTTATGCCCGACTGAAAAGCAGGCAAATTTCTGGCTTGCCTACACTCGAACCATGCTGCTGGTTTCACCTCTTCTGCTCGTTTTATTTATAAATAGTACCCATAAAGGTGACACATTCAGTGATTTGCGCTCGGCGTTCATTGCCGCTCTTACTGGCCTTCTTATTGGGCTGATCGTAATAGGACGAAAAATGTATATTCCAGTTGATCGTCAGATTTCGTATTTAATTGAGGACAATAAAGAATGAATATTCTACTTACAGGAGCTAGCGGCTTCATCGGGCAACATATTGCAGAAGCAATGCGCACAGCAGAACATAAAGTAAAAGAGGTTGCTCGAAGTTATGGTTATGATTTTAATCAGATGACGACAAAGGAGGCCTGGTTGCCTTTGTTAAAAGACATTGATGTAGTTATTAATTGTGTTGGTATTATTGCTGAAAGACGAAATCAAAAATTTAAAACACTGCATTATGAGGCGCCCATTGCATTATTTTATGCGTGTGCTGAGAGCAATATTAAGAGGGTAATACAAATATCTGCATTGGGTGCAGATGAGTTTGCTTTTACGCCTTACCAAATAAGTAAAAAAGATGCTGATGATGTGCTGAGATCATTACCGCTTAACTGGTTTGTCTTGCGGCCTTCGTTAGTTTACGGACGAGGTGGTAAGAGTATGCAGATGTTTGAGCATTTAGCCTCATTACCTGTCTTACCATTAATAGATGGTGGTGAGCAGATAATTCAGCCAGTTCATATTAGTGATCTAACTGATACCGTTTTAAAGTGCTTAACAAGTTCAGAAACCAAACTCACACTAGATATTGTTGGCGCACATGCAAGCTCATTTAAAGAATGGTTACAGTTAATGCGCACTTCTAAGGGGAAACATCGAGCAGCTGTTATTTCAATCCCGTTTACGATTAGTATGGTTCTAGCTAAATTCGGTAAATTCATAGCTCCGCTTATAAGCCCAGAAAATTTACGTATGTTACAGAAAGGAAGTGTTGCAGATGTAAAACCGTTGGTGAAATTTATTGGTCGGTTGCCATTAGATCTTAAAACAGGCTGGAGCAAGTTATGAGTTTTCTGGCATTGAAATATTTGCACATCCTTAGCATGGTGTTGTTATTTGGTACGGGACTTGGGAGCGCATTTTATAAATGGATGGCTGACCGTAGCCGAAACCTGGAGCACATTGCTATCACTAACCGCAATGTTGTGTTAGCTGACTGGATATTTACTACGCCTACGGTGATATTTCAGCCTGTCAGTGGAATCTGGCTTGCCTATCTGGCGGGTATACCACTGTCTACTGATTGGGTTTCTATGAGTATTGCACTTTATGTGTTTGCAGGGATCTGCTGGATCCCTGTTGTATGGCTTCAAATTCGCATGAGTAAGTTAGCTGATGAAGCGTTAGAACAGCAGACTACATTGAGTGATGATTATTGGCGATATGCCAGAACGTGGTTCTGGTTAGGTGTGCCGGCTTTTGTATCAATGGTACTCGTTGTTTTTTTAATGGTATTTAAATCTATTTAAGGTAATAAACATGAAAAATAAATCACTTATGCAAATTGCGCTGGGAGATCAATGGCAGCAACTGCCACCTGCACTGCAAGCACATTACCAGTCTAATGATAATTCAGACATTGGATACCTGGATATTAAATATCCGATTTATATGCAGCCATACCTAACACTACTGCGTTTATTTGGCGCATTAATTAACAGGCGAGGTGAAAAAGTTCCCACAATGGTTGAGAAGCATATGAAAGGAGATATTCAATACTGGAAACGTACCATTAGTTTTTCACAGGACAAAATAATTTTGTTTAAAAGTTTCTGGGTTTACGCGGGCAGTAATGAGTTAATCGAATATGTGAACCCATTTCTTGGTTTGCGTATGAGTGTTTATATTAAAAATAATGAACTTCATTACGAAGGGCGTAACTTTGTAGTTAAACTAGGAAAGTGGTTAATGCCTATACCTGAGTGGTTAGTGCTTGGGCATACTACTATTATTGAAACTGCGCTAAGTGATAATGAATTTAAAATGAATTTTAAGCTAAGGCATCCGATACTTGGTACTATATTTTGTTATTCAGGAAAATTTAAAAATGTTTCGTAGAGCCTTAACTTCTATGGCACATTTAACGTACTCTACTAATCACTACAATGAGTTTGCCTTACTACTGGGGTGTTTGTCCCTTAGCAAGGCGTTACAGGTAACCAGGATCAGATATGAATTTTCCTCCAAATATACAAGAACATGAACGAGTAATACTCTTCGATGGAGTCTGTAAATTATGTAATGCCTGGGGTAACTTCATTATAAAAAATGATAAGAAACATAGTTTCAAATTATGCAGTGTTCAATCAAGTGAGGGGCAAGAAATCCTCAGACATTTTAATTTTTCTACAGAACACTTTGAAACAATGTTGTACGTTGAAGGCAACAAATTCTATCAAAAAAGTGATGCCTTCTTCAAGGTCATATACATACTTGGTATGCCCTGGTCTTTACCTTATTTTTTCAAAATTTTACCTAAAACATTAAGAGACTGGTTGTATGACCGTATTGCATTAAATAGATATGCTTTATTTGGTAAATATGATTTTTGTAACTTGCCGACACCGGATCACGAAAATAGGTATCTCAATGGTAAATAGCCCTTTAGGCACTATAAACCGATGTTCTCGTTTTGGGATTGAGTTTCTTTATGTTTACCACAGTTTAGTTCCTAAAATTATTTGGCTGAGCCATACAGAAATACTACTTGTTCAATTAAGTGGTTCTGGAGTACTGCAGAAATTGCCTCTCCTGTAGCACGGGCATTAGAAATTATCCTGAGTTTATGTATTATATTTCTTCGTAATACTATATATCCCATATACATTGCAGTTGCATCATTAACTCTTCTACTGCTATGCACTGCATTCATAGTATCTTCGTTGTTAAAGCGCTAATCACTAATAGGGCACCCATGGTAATAGCTATGTTAATTAGATATTGAAAATAGCTTCTTATTGTGGGTGTCCTGACAAGACTGGTCCCGACCAAACATAAAAAAGGCCACCCGTACAGGTGGCCATTTTTTTATGTCGCATATCGGTTCAAAAAATCGCTATTGTTTAATTAACCAGTCCACTTGGACCCGGTGCATAAGTCCAATAATCTCTCAGGATTGAATAGTCTAATCCTGTTACAACGCCATCACCATTCAGATCAGCAATACCACCATTTGTATTTAATAGCGCTATCATGGTTTGTACATCAGGTGTATCAACCAGAAGATCATTATTTAAGTCAGGATCGCAGGCATTACCATATGAGTCGTTGTCTGAATCAAGTTGGTTGGCATTCGTTATAAATACACAGTTATCACTACTATCGAGAAGAACATCACCATCTGAGTTTGCTACGTCCAGATTGTTAAATGTGTCTACTGGTTCTGGTTGGGTAAATGGGCTAACCGTTTCGCCTTTAATCTGAGCGCCTTGCACAGAAATTTTAATATAAGACGACATGCGTTCATCCCGTTGGCCCTGAGCTGGATCGACCCAGATGTCGTAAGTGGCCGCTGTGAACCATTGAGGTGTCGTATAGTTTGTTGCTGCACCCGCTACGCCTGTTGTTATATATGCTGTACCCGTTATATCAAGTTCATTGCCCCTTACAGGTTTAGTGCGATGGTAGGCATGATTATGGCCATTGAAATAAAAATCGACACCAGCTTGTTCAGCCTTATCTCGAATTACCTCAGCGCCTGCGTAAGGTAGGTGTCCATCACCACCTGCGAGCGCTACAGCGTGTGAAAAGACAAATACATTGTCATAAGCTTTAGATTTTTCAAGTTCGCTTAAGTACCATTCATATTGGCCGTTATCACCCCAGCAACTATCATTACGAACCGGGTCACCAAATAAGGCAGGATCTGAGCAGTATGAAACACAGTCAGCGTTACCATTACAGGAAGACAACATTGTTGAGTAGTCATTGTTTATACGCAAAATAATAAAATAACTATTTTTATAGGTGAATGAGTAATAAAACTGGGCTGAGTGGGCAGATGTAGCCTGAGTTTTTTGACAGACATCAGTATCTAGATCTCCACTGCCGCCAGTATAGAGATGATTTATGTAAGTGCTGGGGACTAATGGAGAAAGGAAATCACAGATGCCGTCACCGCAAGGGTCTGGGTACCAGACTGAACCCCAGTTGTCATCATGGTTACCTATAACCGGATAAAAAGAGGCTGCCAGACCTGCAACGGGCGGGCGATCTTTGAGTGGTGCCAAAATGACTGCCGCATTGCCTTCAATAGCACAATCTACAATGCTAGTGCCTTCTGCTATAGCTGCTGCTTGAGCCTCTGGATCCGTCACTGGGTCGCTGGCAAAACACATGGTTTCACCGCTTCCAACAAAGCCATCAACAATGTCCCCTGTAGATATATAAAAGGCGATATCCTGTACCTGAGTCATGGTGTCTACTATATTGGAAACACGCTCATTACGGATGCAACCACCACCATTGAGGTCACCAAAAACAATAAATGAAAACGGCTCGGGTATTCCGGCAGGTGCGCCTGTTGAAGTAGATTGAAATGAAATCAATAAAGCCAGTATATAAAAACAATTATTAAATATTTTTGTCATTTCCATTTGTCTCTTTGTAATTACATTTAATTCAGAATAATTAATGACTGTCTTATACATATCCTTTCAGGACTAAAAAGATCGTCATGAAAACGTATATTTTTGTAATTAAATTACGCTGTGAATTAATCTTTCTTTCTGGCTGTGAAGCCGAGTAAACCTAAACCGCAAATCATTAGCCAGGCCGCTGCGGGAAGAGGTACGGCAGTTACATTTACGGATGCAGTAACAAAGTCAGGGTTAATCAAGCTGCCTCCACTGGCCCATGGATTTAAATTATATTCTGTTAAAGACAATAAGCTGCTGCCTGTTCCAACAGCCATTACCTCTATGCTAGCCACGATAAAATCGCCCGTTACATTTGAAAAGGTGTTAACCATTATTTCATCGACTGTGCCATTTAAGTTATCGATGGTGCCGGTATTAATACCTGTGCTACCGAAATCCCATACAGATTCATCGATACTCACAGACAATACATTCAGTATACTTTGATCGAATGAGAAATTAATGCCACCGCCATCAACGTTGCTGGTGAAACCAGTACCAATGACATCAATAGTAAATATATCACTCACATTAACGTCTGTTGATAATGCATCCCAGGTAATAGTTGACGCAGATACGTGACTGCTGACAAGCATTGATAGAACGAGTATTAATTTTTTTAAGTTTTTCATCATAGTTATCTCATACTTCTTTATTATTCGTAAGCCATTAATTGGAAGAAACGTTAGTTGTAGTAAATGTGACGAGCATATTCTGCCCATCACTAGCAAAAGGATTGTTGGATGACGCTTCTAATGTTATTTCGCTCATGCCTTTTTCTATTGATTTAAACTCAACAGTGGCGATTTTTACATCACCTGTTACAGACTGATAACTGCTGAATAAAATATCAGAGACTATGCCCTGTGTATTATCGATTTGTCCGTCTTTATTAGTAAAGTCCCAGACAGTCCCATCGATATCAACAGCCGCAACCTGTAATAAAGCCGGATTGAAGTGCAGTGAAATGCCGCCGCCTTCTGAAGCGGGAAAATCTTTTGTTGTAATATCAAGGCTAAAGGTGTCACCTTTTAAAATATCTATATCACTGTCTGATAAAATAACGGATGGGCCTGATTTATTAGTTGCGATAGTGGGCACTGATTGATCAGTATTTACATCTTGATTAGTGTTTACATCTCCAGATTGTTCATTACTTGATTGGTTGCAAGAAATTAATAGTATTGATGACATTAAAATCACAACAGCAGAAAAAATATTTCTATATACATTCATGTTATACATTCCTTATTCCACTATTCCCGATGGACCAGGCGCCTGAAAAAAACGGGCTTTAAATAAACCAAGATCTAATGAGTTAACTATCTGGTCACCATTAAGGTCGGCCTCTACATCTCCTGATGTAAAAAACATTTGCTTAAACAGTCCTAAATCTAGAGAGTTGACGAAGTTGTCATTGTTGAAATCAGCATCGCAGGCATTACCAAAAATATCACCATCAGTGTTTTGCTGTGCAGGGTTTGAAACCTCGGTGCAGTTATCCAGATTATCGGCGATACCATCGTTATCATTATCAACTATAACTGCGATCTGAATGGGTTGAGCCGTGGTGTTATTTACGATAACACCTGGATTGTCTTCAGAAGTCCAGCCAAAACCGGGTGCATTTTGAGTTATTGCTAATGAGGCATTGCCGAGAGCTAGTGCGGTCATTTTAATTTGAAAAGCGACAAAATCACCACTCAATGCCGGGCATGGATTACCTGCAGGTTGGTGCGCTAAGGCAAAAATACCTTCAACGAGTCCGTCATCTGGTATTGAATCTTTAATAATCAGATCACAAAATGCTGCTCCGCCATCAAGCGTAATGCCGTCAAGTCGCAGGAGGGCTGGATCATAGTTAAATGCGACTGAAGCTGAGTCAATATTATTGAGAGCGCTGGCAGTTATATTGAGAGTAAAGCTCTCATTTACTTTTATTGCAGTAGTTGAGGGTGTTAGTTGGACGGTTGCATTGCTGTTTAATGCAACCAGCAAACAAACCACTGCTGTCAAGCAGGCAAGATCTTTTTTCATTTTTATTCCCCTAATCCCTTCAGTGTACTAAAGATCAAATTTATAATTATTGATCTATAACTGCTCTGAAGAAAGTAAACATCAATCAATGTGTCTTGATTGAACTTCCTATTCTTGATAAAACAGCCTATCCGAGCGTTATGCTCCTTGATTAGGTTGCTTTGTAAAGTTCAGTTTATATAGGCCCTGCAATATATGCACCTGAGTTAAACATTGCCTAATTTTTCATAAGTTTATCGAATTGTTATCGATTCTTATGTGATATTTATCACTCTATAAATCAAATCATTTAATACAATAACCCCATAAAGTGTAAAGTATTTCGAAACTACTCCCTGCGTTTTTTATTATTCTTATAATAAACAGTTAGTTATGGTTTTACACTATGGGAAATAGATAGCATGATTATCATTCTGCGACATCAGATATAAAAAATGAAGGTAACGTAATGAGGCACATAAAGAGTTCGAGATGATAGAAGAAACAACTACAGGTTTGATCACTGCCCGAAGGCAGAGTTGATGGAAAATATAATAACTGGTTTTTTACTTTTGATTGAGAATAAATACGCAAATGTACTTCATAAATACAGCACTCAGCTTGATTTAATGTAAACAGAATGGGGCCCACGCAATTAAGAGGGGCTTTTTCTTTTAGTTATTAGTCTTTGTGAGGTTTTGTGTTTTTTAAGGGCACTTATAAGCCTGACCATATGCTGCAAGATTTGATTGATAAAGCACCTCAGACCAGTCTTTATCTATGCCATACATTTTTGCTTCTGTTTTACAGTCATTATTACCTGAACGTAACTCAGCTGAATATTGGTAGCTGCTTCCCGTTGTTAATGAGATTCTTTTCCCCTTGGGAATATCACCGATCTTTAGAGAGTTGCTGCTGAATGAACTAGCAACAAAACAGGTTTTGAAATACTCATTTAGCCGGTTTGTAACCGTCTCTACTTTTTCATTGTAACAGTGTGTTGAGTTGATCAGTGCAGTTTTAGAAAGCTGGCTTGGATGCTTTGTACCAGGACTGGAACAACCAGTTAATAATGCAAGTGACATAAATATGTGTAGTATATGAATCGTTTTCATTTGTTTAATCCCTTAGCGCTCTTAATGAACTGTTAATATTTGTTAGGTAAATATTGGAGGCGTTTACTCATATTTGCAAATAATTTAGTTAAATTTATATATTACTCAATAATACCATTATGTATCAGATATTAATGACAACTATAAAGAGTATTGTTTAAAGTATGAGTGTTATCTGGTTTTATGACTTAGGGTTTAATACTCTATCTATATCGCTAATAGCCTGAAACTCTTCAACACTAATACCGGCTTTTTTGAAATCCATAGAATCCGGGTAGCCACTGGCCTTTTCGGCCATTTCAGTGGCTTCTTTTATCCAGTTACCTGACCACAGCATGACTAGTCGGATATCATCATCCGACAGGTTTTCTATTGAAGTTTGCAGGATCTGATAAAATCCATTTCTGGATAATGGTGTATGTGTAGATGTTATAGACTTTGCATCACATAACTTAAGTGCATTTATCAGGTCTGATGTTGATTTCTTTAATAATTCCTGTCGGCTGAATTCTGTGATTTCATTGATGGTGTCTTCAATTATTTTATATTCTGTTGTTCCATGGGCGGATCGGCCAAAAACTGAAATAAAAGTCTCTAATGTAATAAGTGCATCATGGGTTTTGCTAATGTCACGGGATCGCTTGAGTAGTTTATGACAGAAATCTTTTAATTTATCAGCATCTACAGTTATGTTTATTGACGTATTATTGCTCATACTATTGATATGTTTTCGAAGTGACTATATGAGACTATTAATTACTCGGACAGCGAAGTCAATAAAAATTGAATGCAATTGTATTTAGTCTGGTTTTTGTATTTATTGAAACTTAATTAACCAGAAAAGAGCTATTTAAAAATGAAAAGTCTGATTTTATTATTCGTAATCAATATTTGCAGTGTTTCACATAACGTTCTAGCTGGTGATAGCTTATTAGTAATTGAAAGTGAGGACATGAAACTCAAGGTTGAAAAAATCGCAGAAGGTTTCGATGTGCCATGGGCTATAGCCGTTTTATCACCGAATGAGTTACTGGTAACAGAACGTCAAGGTGCTATTAAATTATTCAATATTGATAAATCAACTACAGTGACATTAAAAAATACCCCTGATGTTCTTGTTGACGGACAAGGCGGTATGCTTGATGTTGTATTAGCTCCTGATTTTAAAACCAGTGGCTGGATTTATTTTACCTATGTAAAAGCAGTTAATGGAGAAGGCGCAACAGTACTTGCCAGGGCTAAATTAGAAAATCAGAAGTTTAGTGACTGGCAGGAGTTATTAGTAACAGAGTCAGCGACTAGTCAAGATTACCATTTTGGCAGTCGTATAACGTTTGATGAAGATAATCATGTTTACTTTAGTGTAGGGGATCGAGGTCAGCGACCCAATTCACAGGATTTATCAAATCATGCCGGTTCAATTATTCGTTTAAATCTTGATGGAACTGTGCCCGTTGATAATCCTTTCATTAAAAAATCTATAAATAGTGTATCCATTTTGCCTGAAATATGGAGTTACGGGCATAGAAACCCACAGGGAATGGCTTATGACTTTGAAAATAAACGTCTATGGTCAATAGAGCATGGACCCAGAGGTGGAGATGAAATAAACCTGATTTTACCGGCAAATAATTATGGCTGGCCACTGGTTTCACATGGCAAAGAATACTGGGGTCCTGTGAGTGTAGGAGAAAGTACTCACCGTGATGACATTACTCCACCTGTTAAAGTGTATATACCCTCTATAGCGCCTTCTAGTCTAATTTATTACACAGGCGACGCATTTCCTGGGTGGAAGGGAAACCTGTTAGCTGGTGCTCTTAAATTACGACATATTAATCGAGTTGTGTTAAATGAGGATGGATCATTTTTAAAAGAAGAAAGACTACTGGAAAACCTCGAGCAGCGTATTCGAGCATTAACGCAAAGTCCGCAAGGCTGGGTGTATTTTTCTACGGATAGCGGGGGGGTATATCGAATATCACCTTATGTTACAATTCCCCGTAATAATTAATGTTAATAACTTAAAGTGTGAATCATGAAAACTGTACTGGTATCTCTATTATTAATCTTTACCCATCTTATAAGTATTGCGCATGCATCAGACTTAGCCAAAGAAAAACGTTGGGTTGATCAAACGGTCGATTTTCTTGTAGATGGAGAAGCGGAGTGGCTTGATCTTGGTGAGCATAAAGCACTGGCGATTTATATGGAATCCGCTACTGATGTGACGAAGGGTGGTGTTATTGTTGTGCATGGCTCAGGGGTGCATCCCAACTGGCAAGATGTTGTGCAGCCATTACGAACCCGCTTACCTGATAGTGGTTGGGCTACCTTATCAATACAGATGCCGGTTTTACATAATGATGCTGAATATAATGAATATGCTCCATTGTTTGATGAAGTGAAGCCGCGTATAGATGCAGCTATAAAAAACTTACAGGACAAAGGCATAAAGAAAATAATGATTGTAGCCCACAGCCTTGGCTCTGCTATGAGCGCGTATTATTTAGCAAATGAAAAAAAGTCAGCCGTTCAGGCATTTGTTGCTATTGGTATGCCCGGTGCTAGAGAAGACAAACGTATGGATACAACATTAACACTGCAGAGCATCCGTATTCCTGTATTAGATTTATATGGTGAGAAAGATCTTGATTCTGTTATTGGGTCTGTAAAACAACGTAAAGAAGCCAGTTCAAAGAATAAAAAATATTCACAGAAGCTCGTAACCGGTGCAGATCACTTTTTTATTAATAAAAATGAAATGCTTGTAAATAGTGTGAACGACTGGTTAAACGCGCAAAATTAATTATATAGTTTACTCAGAGTTAGTGCCTCGTTAGAGATTATTCTGTAAATATTTATATTAGTGAAAAAATATGAAAAATTTAATATTAGTGCTGTTGGTCGTATTTGTTAGTTCGTGTTCGTCAAGTTACACGCCAAGTGAACAGATGCTTGCTTATAAAAAAGCAATGACAATTGAGCAGGCCAAATTGATTGTTCAGGAAAGCATTAATAATACCGGTGAGCTGTCTGGAATATGTGGTTCCCGGGGTTTTTGGTATGATGATAAAGCTAATATGCAGGTGTTTGAAAATAAGATATCTCTCAATGCATATAAACGAGGTAAAGAGTTAAGAAATACCAATAGAGGTTACGACGACATAGTTGTATTTGAAAAAAAATATTATGATTATGACTTTGAATTTAATAAGCTTGTGAGTATTAATATATACGACGACCCTTTGTTATTACCTGTTTTTCCAGATTGTAATAAAAAAGGTTTAAACAAAAGTAGTGTTATTATTGATTTGTATATTGAGAAATTAAATAATATAAAGTTTATAGTGAACAAGCAGGATTTCGATAAAGTGATGGCTGCTTTATCATTATTGCTGGTAGATATCCCAATTGAGATTAAATAAGTATTGTCTGGTTTGTTGTCCAGTGTTCTTGTTCAGGGTTGTTGTTTCGGGTTGTTACTTTGAAGTGATACCTTTTATTCTATTATTAAGGGCGAAATTAGCTTTAAGGTAAAAGTCAAAATCAATGAAGTTTTGAGGGATATATTGAGAGTAGATTGGGTCGTAATTATATTTATCTAATAAAAGACGGTGTAGTCTGGTCTCATATTGTTGATTAATCGAGGCTTTAAATAACTTCTTTTCTACTGCAGGCATAATTATTATCACTTAACTTCAAATCAGTCAGTAAATTAAACGCCTTTGATTACATTGTCTCTAGGAAAAAATCCCGTTTTCTATAAGTTTAAAGCTGATTATGTTGTTTTTTTCTGTATATCAATAGCAAGATAAAAATTTAATGTTAGCCGTGTTTGTTTCTATGTTAATCCCCGTTTATATTGAAAAATCAGATATATAGAGTCAGTATCATGAATCCATCTGCCAGCATCGGCTCACGCTTGAATGCAATCCTTGAACTAGTTACACAAGTTCAACAGAAAGAGCCATATCCATGCATATGGGATTGCTGCTGTGATCACGGTTATTTGGGTATTAAGATTCTAAGTCATAACTTGTGTGAGAAGCTGGTGTTTGTCGACCAGTTGCCGCATATCATTGAACACTTAACTGCCAAGATCGCTCCCTATAGTACAGGTAAGCATGAACTTATAACGGCGGATGCGGGTGATTTAGTTTTTGATTCTCAAAATCGACATCTGGTCATTCTGGCTGGAGTGGGTGGTGAGTGCATCATTGAGATTATTAGAGAGATTGAATCAAATCACCCTGATGTACAGATTGATTATATATTCTGTCCCAGTAGTAGGCATAATATATTACGTGAATATTTATCATCTCAATCTATGGGTTTGTTGTTTGAGAGTATTGTTTGTGAAAAAAAACGCTGTTATGAAATTATATATGTTCAGGGTAAAGCCGCGACCAGTTCACTGCCCGCTGTTTCTTTAACCTGTGATTTATGGGATATGGATAATGAGGATCATCGGCAGTATCTTAATAAAATTAATACACCAAGAGTCTCAAAGAAACCAAAACGTAGAATAAAATAAATCCAGTTAGTTATGGTAAGACAGGGTTAAGTATTAGTTATCATTGCTGTCTCGTTAACCTCTTGAGGTATAATCTTCAGAATTTATAAAGCTGGCTATAAACGTACGTTCAGGAAAATTAGACATGAAAATAGCAACCTAAAAAATCGTCATCTCCGAATGCCTGTATCGGAGATTCAGCGACCTTAGAGCTTGCAAAGTCACTGGGTTCCCGACACAAGCATTCGGGAATGACAGAAACCTTAGTTAACGGGACAGCAGTGATTAGTTACCTAATATAATGCATTGATTATATCTATGATTTCAGGCGCGTCCCATATTATCGCAGAATTAACGCCATAAATTATTTTTCCATTTTTATCAATTAGAAAGGTGGAAGGGTAGGTAATAACGTTCCATTTTTTTGCGAAGCTACCATTCTGATCCATGAGTACAGGATAATCCACGTCAACTTCTTTTAAAAAATCTAAAATAACCTGTTTGTCTTCTGCGTAATTAATAGAAATTAGATCAAAGGGTTTGCCTTGCATTTTTTGTGTTAGGCGGTTTAGTGATGGAATCTCCTCAACGCAAGGAGGGCACCAGGTTGCCCAGAAATTAACAACGGTGACACGATTATTGAAATCACTTTTATTAAACATTACACCATGGGCGTCTAATAAGTTTATAGCTAATGGTTTAGCCTTCCCCCTGAATTTCTCTAAATCTATATCAATACCACTTTTAATTTTCTGTTTATTGGGTAATGGCACAGGTTTCTCAGGAACTGTTTTTTTGTCTAAAATGCTAATCATTTTTTTAATGTTTGGCGCCACAGATTTAATGTGCTTTTTAATCGCATCAGTTGGATTTTCATTATAAAAAAGGCTCATGATATCCGGTATCATTTTTGTGTACACAGGATTGTTATGCTGCTGTAGCTTTGCTAACAATGTTTTAAACTGATTTATGCTGCCACTACTTTTTGTTTGATAAATCATTAACGGTATATTAGTGGCATTAATAATGGGCATATACTCAGGGTCTACACCGAGTGACGGAATGTAAGCATAACTATAGGGAGAAAACAGGATTGCACCTACAAGGTAAGGTGACTTGTGTTTTCTTGACTGCCATTGATGGGCTCCCATTAATGCATTTACCGAGGCATAAGAATCACCGACAACAATTATCTTTTTACCGGTTGTTTTATGTGCATATTCAATTAAGTCTGCAAGGTTGTTTCCATCGAGTTTTTTTAAAGAGCTTGAGCCCTGGGGCATAAATAGTGATTCAACAATATTGCTTTGCCATACTTCAATATTTTGTTCAGTTAAAAGCTGTGCCATTGATCGGTGGTTAACACGAAAACCATATTCAGGCGCTACCCATATGATTAAATATTTACCAGGTGTTTTAGTAAGACTAGTGAATCTATCAACACTGATTTCAATGTCGGAAGACGTGGGTACGCTGATCTCAGTTTGTGAAAAACAGGTGCTACTAAACGTTATAAGGCTAAACAGGGTTAAAACAATACTACGAGGGAATGCCATTAGTTATAACTCTTAAGAATGCTTAATAAGCTCAGGATGACTATATTAAAGCCTTATTACGGGGCGTGAAACTAGAATTTTTGATTACGCGATCTGGATTGTCTGAAATAGATGGTTTGATAAAAACCTTTCGGTCGCACATGCGACCTAAGATTAATGTTTCTTAAACTTTGAATATGGTACCGGTGGGCGGACTTGAACCGCCACGCCATTGCTGGCAAGGGATTTTGAATCCCTCATGTCTACCAATTCCATCACACCGGCAATACTTGATAAGTAGGCGGCTATTCTAATGATTTTTGTCTGATGAGCAAGTTAAGTTTAATTAGTTTGGGCTTAACTAAGCCGCAATAATTCTGTTCAGATTTAAACCTTGAACTTGGCGACAAGTTGTTGAAGGTTTTGCGCGAGATTAGACAAACCCTGACTTTCCTGATTAGTTCTTTCAGCACCATTCATGCTTTCTGTGGCGATTTCGCCAATGGCATGCATGTTCTGGTTTATTTCAACTGCAACGCCAGACTGGGAGCCGGCTTCGTCATTTATAAGTGTATTGATTTGTGTAATGCCTTTAACTGCTTCAGTAATTTGCTGTAATGAGTGGCCGGCAGCCGTTGCATGACTCACGCTCTCATTTGCCTGAGTCTGGCCTTTTTCCATCACTTCAACCGTTTCTCTGGAAACTGATTGTAAAGTCTCGATCATGGTTTGAATTTCTTTTGTTGATTCCTGTGTGCGTTGTGCCAGGGTTCTAACCTCATCAGCTACTACTGCAAAACCACGGCCCTGCTCACCAGCACGTGCAGCTTCTATTGCAGCATTTAAAGCTAGCAGGTTGGTCTGTTCTGAAATGCCCTGAATAACATCAAGTACACCACCAATATTCAGGCTTTCTTTTTCAACACGATTAATGGATGACGATGCATTTTCAACCGCGCTAGCCAGGTTTTTAATTGAACTAATGGTTTGGCCGACGACTGTATTGCCTTTTTCAGCTTCTTCTTTAGCAATGGCCGCAGCTTCGGCAGCCTGCGCTGCCTTGCTAGAAACATCCTGAGCAATTTGGGTCATGCGCTCGATGGCCATTTCTACGCTTTGTGTCTGGTTGTGCTGATTCTGTACACCCTGGCTGGTGCTATCGGCAACAGAGCATATCTGGTTTACACCGGATAACATTTGTTCACTACTGGCTTTAAGTTCACCTACAACATTACGTAGTGTTGCAGCCATATTGTTAAAACTCTCAATAATTTCGCCAATAACATCGTTACTTTGCATTTCGCAGGTAAAACTTAAATCATGGTTACTAATGGCAACGGAGACCTGAGCAATACGTTTAAGTTTAGACACGAGCACGATATTAAGTATGTAGTAGTTGATAAGACCAATAATAACGCCAGCAACAAGACAGCTAACAACAAACCATCCATGTAGTCCTTCTTTGTAGTCCACGAAGAAGTTTGCAAAGAAAGGGAAGATGATGCCCATCATTATGCCAAAACCGAGAAAGGCTAAAAGTATATTACGTAAAATACTGGGTTTCATTATTACTCCGTAATTTAGTTATACTAACCCTAGACCCTATTTATAGTTGTCAGAAATGACTCTGGCAAGTTTTTGGGTCAGGTTGTTATAAGACTTACTGGGTGGATACTAACTGGCTGGGAAAACTTTTTTGAAGGGTTTTACAGTAACTTGCTGGTATACACCGGCTGTTATATAGGGGTCTGAATCAGCCCATGTTTGTGCATCATTAAGTGTGGCAAACTCTGCCACAACAAGGCTACCGCTAAAGCCGGCTTCACCCGGCTCATTACTATCAATAGAGGGGTGTGGTCCTGCAATAATGAGGCGCCCCTCATTCTGTAATTGTTCAAGTCTGGCCAGGTGATCAGGGCGAGCTTTGAGGCGATCTTGCAGGCTGTTTTCCACGTCCTGAGAAATTATGGCGTAAAGCATCTTAAGCTTCCTCTGATGAGTTGTTTAATGCAGGTTTTTTATTTGCTTCATCCTGATCATTGTCTTCATTGGGCTCTTCCATATATTTTGAAAGATAAAGAGCCTGAGCAATCACAAATACGAGGGTCATACCCATTAAACCAAAGAGTTTAAAGTCAACCCAGAAGTCCATTCTGGTTTTTTCATCAAGCTCGGTTGCATAATAAAAAGCAACATATAAATTAGCAAATCCGCTGACAATAAAAAAAGCGACCCATGATAAATTGAGTTTAAACCAGACAGCTTCGGGTAAATTAATTTGTCCCCCCATCATGCGATGTACCAGACTTTTTTTACCAACAAACTGGCTAACTAAAAAAGCGCCGGCAAAAACCCAGTTTAAAACAGTGGGTTTCCACTGAATGAAAGCTGGATCACCAAAAGCAATCGTAATACCACCCAGACCGGTAATCAATACCAGAGAAAATATATGCATACGTTCAAAACGTTTATGCTTGAGCCAGAATCCACCTACCTGAATAAAGCTGGCGACTATTGCGATGCCGGTGGCGATAATAGTCGCCGTTATCACTTCGGGCTGTGACGGGTCTAACCAGCTACCTACCGGTGTGTTTTCAGCTATCGAGCTAGCATTGTGATAACCAAGAAAAAAAAGAATAATGGGGGCAAGGTCGTAAAGTATTTTCATATTGGCAGTTTATCAAAAAATCAGGCGCGAGATTAGCATGAAAGCGCCCTGGCTGCTATTTAGTTACTATTACTAATATTCGTTCATTTTGGACAGAAAATGCCCGTTATTTTGTTTCTTTATCTATGAATGTCCTCAATTATAACGACCTGTCAAGATACTTTACGCTTTTGAATGCTTGACTTGTCACGTGAAATATCAGTTTATGCTGGAAAAGTTTATTTTTGGTTATTTTATGTGTATTTAGCACATAAAATCAGACTGATTCTGTCTGTTTTTTTTACACTTTATTGCTTATTTTATAAGGGCTTAAGCGTGATCCATATGTAAGTTTATGAAATTACTTTTATTTTACGTTTTGACACGCTTATTGCTTATTATCTATTCAGCTCATATTAATAATGAATTCAAATGAAAAAAAGGGACGCTGGGAGGCGCTTTAAGATGGGAACACATTCTGGTGTAATTAAGCAAATATCCAAAATAACGTTTGCGGCAACAGCACTATTAGTAGCACCTACAGTGCAGGCAGCGAGTGTTAGTTATTTTCTAGACCAGTCTAATGAACTAACTAATAACATTAATTACCTACAGGTAACTATCAGTGATAGTACAACCGTTATGGGTGATATTGATTTCAGTATCGATGTATTAAGTGAAGCGTTTTCTGTATTACCCGGTGCAAACTTTGGTATGCAAAGTTTTTCATTTAACTTTGATGACACTAGCGCTGTAAGTGCTGCTGATATTACCAATCTTAATCCGACAACATGGATGATTAGTGAAAACCAGAATGCCGGTGGTGGTTTCTTTAAGTTTGATTTACAACTTGATGGTACGGGTGACTCAAGAACTGAATTGTTATCATTTAGTATTTCCGGTGTTGATGGCGATTTGATTACGTCTTATGCCACAGGCTCATCATTAAACCCAAGTTCCAGTGAGTTTTTTGCGGCTCATGTAGCGGGTTTTGAATTGACTGATGGTGTGACGAGTGCTCAGTTTGCTGGCTCGTCTCTGGTTCCTGTTCCGGTACCGGCAGCGTTGTGGTTATTTGGCTCTGGTTTAATCGCATTAGCTGGTTTTGTGAGAAGCAAAAAAAGATAATCAAATAAATATAATCAAATAAAATGGTTTTGATTTAAGGCGGCTTTTTAGTCGCCTTTTTTATGCGGGATAATATAAGCTGTATCATTCAAACGTATTTATTAAAGATTAAAAAATGCAAATAAAAACACATCATATTCTTTCACGTTATCTGATGTCTGTTGGCATTATTAGCTTAGGTGCCGGACTGATTTATCTGTCTTATGCCATTACTTATACAGTAAAACATGTACCAGATATATTTACAGAAATTGATAAAGCAGGGGAGCGTATAGATCGAGTGCTGGGTGAGGTGAAGGTAGTCAATGCTCAGGTACCGTTGATTATTGAACAAGTTGATTTATTGCAGAAAAAAATACCATCAATATTGGCAGAAGTTAAAGCTAATCGAATGCTCGTGCCAGACATTGTTAAAGAGGTGGAGCAGGTCAGGTTACAGATGCCTCTTATTTTGACTGAAGTTAAAGCTGTTCGACTAGAATTACCCGCCATATTAAGTGAGATAGAGGCTTATAGAAAATTAGTGCCTGATGTTTTAACCGAAGTGGCAGCGCTGCGTGAGAGTATTCCGCCAACACTGGACCGAGCTGAAAGTTTGGCAAGAGAAGTTAGAAGTGCGGGTAAGAAAGCGAGTGAGGGCGCTGTTATGGGCTTGTTTAGCGGTATTATAAAATTACCTTTTAAAATGTTTGGTGGCATAAAGGAGAAATTTGAGACGGCTAACTTATCAGATTCTGATGTTCAGATAATAAGGCAGGCCTCGATATTAGCTTTACAGGCTGAGGTAGGGGTAAGCCACAAATGGAATAACCCGGATTCACAACAATCAGGTGAAGTCAGCGTTATCTCAGAGACCTCTGATGAGGGTAAGCATTGTCGCAATCTTAAGATAACAGTGAATAAAAATAACCAGCAGATCGATAATCAAAATACGCAGTTTTGTCAACTTGATAACGGTGAGTGGGAGCTGAAGTGACAAACTCTCTAACATTATAAAAACGAGAAGTATCAAAGCGTGAAATTTCGCTAAGTTTTACTTTGCCTATTAGTCACTTTGCTTCAAAATACGTCGCCTTATGAGTCAATTTTTCGAAATACATCCCGATAATCCGCAGAAGCGGCTAATACACCAAACCGTTGAAATTATTGATAACGGTGGTGTGGTGGTCTATCCCACGGATTCCAGTTATGCCATTGGTTGTCACCTTGGTGATAAATCTGCTATGGAAAAAATTCGACGTATTCGTCAGGTTGATGATAAACACCACTTTACATTGGTATGTAGTGATTTATCTGAAATAGCGACCTATGCCAAAGTCAGTAACTCTGATTACCGACTACTGAAATCACTCACCCCCGGGCCATATACTTTTCTGCTAAAGGCGACCCATGAAGTTCCCCGTAGACTTATGCATCCAAAACGTAGAGTGATTGGGATTAGAGTAGTCGAAGACCCTATTGTTAGAGCAATACTTGAAGAGCTTGGACAGCCCGTTATGAGCTCGACATTAATTATGCCTGGTAATGATATGCCGGAAACTGATGCCCATGACATTCGTGAAAAACTTGAACGCCAGGTGGACTTAATAGTGGACGGTGGTAATTGCGGTTTTGAAGCCACTACGGTTATAAATATGGTAGAGGAAGCACCTTTTATTGTTCGCCAGGGTAAAGGTGTTAATCATGGGCTGGATTAATATTTAATGGACCTGACATACAAGATATTATTTGCTTTACCCGCGGTTATTAGCGCTATCACATTGCATGAGGCTGCCCATGGCTGGGTGGCTTATAAATTGGGCGATTCCACGGCAAAAGATTTAGGCCGTATAACGGCTAACCCCGTTAAACACATGGATCTTTTCGGTACTGTTTTAATGCCGTTGCTCATGATTGTTTTCACTGGTATGGCATTTGGTTACGCTAAACCGGTGCCAGTAGAGGTGCGTAATTTTGAGCACCCACAGAAAGATATGGCATTGGTGGCGCTCGCAGGCCCCGTATCAAACTTTATAATGGCTATTTTCTGGGTGTTTGTATTAGTGGCATCGATAAAGTTAGTACCCCATGGCATGCTGGGTGATGCCTTACAGTATATGGCGGGTGTAGGTGTCATTATCAATATTGTTTTAATGGTGGTTAATTTTTTACCCATACTGCCACTAGACGGCGGAAGAGTGCTTATGGGGGTTTTACCCTTTAAGTGGGCTGTTATGTTTATTAAAACTGAACGCTTTGGCTTCCTGTTTGTTATTTTACTTTTATTCACAGGAATTCTAGATAAAATACTCATGCCCATGGTTGAGATGGTACAGAAAAATTTATTCAGCCTGTTTGGTTTAGGTTAACGGTACAATTTTAGGAGATATTTTGAGTTCAGTTCCAACGCAACATCAGCGCGTCTTATCAGGTATGCGCCCCACAGGTTTATTGCACCTTGGTCATTATCACGGTGTATTAAAAAACTGGGTTAATTTGCAGCATGAGTATGAATGTTTCTTTTTTGTAGCCGACTGGCATGCATTAACGACACATTATGAAGACCCACGCATAATCGCAGACAGCACCATGGATATGGTGATTGACTGGTTAGCAGCGGGTGTCAGCCCCGGTGCGGCGAAAATATTTATACAGTCAAGAGTGCCTGAACATGCGGAATTGCACTTATTACTCTCCATGATAACGCCATTAAGCTGGTTAGAGCGTGTGCCTACCTATAAAGACCAGCAGGAAGCGCTTAAGGAAAAAGATTTAGCGACTTACGGTTTTCTTGGTTATCCGTTATTACAGTCAGCCGATATTCTGGTTTATAAAGCCGGTCAGGTACCTGTTGGTGAAGATCAGGTCGCCCACGTTGAGTTAACACGTGAGGTTGCCCGTCGATTTAATCATATTTATGGACGTGAGCCGGGTTTTGAAGAAAAAGCTGAAGCGGCAATAAAAAAAATGGGCAAAAAAGATGCCCGACTCTACCGTGAGTTACGTAAAGCATATACAGAGCAGGGTGACCAGCAGGCTCTGGATGTGGCTCAGGCATTACTTGAAAATCAGCAGAACATTTCTTTAGGTGATCGTGAACGATTATTTGGTTTTCTTGAAGGATCAGGCAAAATAATTTTACCAGAACCTCAGGCTTTATTAACGCCTGCCTCCAAGATGCCGGGCTTAGACGGACGTAAAATGTCCAAGTCATATAACAATGCGATTTCATTACGTGAATCACCGGATGATGTATCAAAGAAAATACGCACCATGCCAACGGATACTAACCGTGTGCGTCGTACCGATCCGGGTGATCCTGGACGTTGCCCAGTATGGCAGTTACACGAAGTTTACTCAGATGAAGCAACCAGAGAATGGGTTCAGGAAGGCTGTACTACAGCAGGTATTGGTTGTGTTGACTGTAAACAGCCGGTTATTGACTCGATGATTGCCGAGTTAAAACCCATACGAGAAAGAGCTAAAGACTATACGGATGACCCATCGGCAGTAAAAGCGATAATTGATGAAGGTTGTGAAGCCGCAAGAGATGTTGCTCGTGATACACTGGATGAAATACGCAAAGTAATGTGCCTCAGCCGGTAATTACTCAGCTCACCTCCAGATGACGGCATATCTTCGTTAGAAAATGGTCATTTACATTTGTAAACTCACATTTTCTGCCTTGATCTGCCGCCATCTGGAGGCAGCCTGAGCAATTACCAGGAGAGTTCTGAAATGGCTAAGGGCAACCTGAGTCATTGCCCAAAATTTTGGATATGAGAAGTATCGTTATTTTATTTTGTAGCTGATGTTTTGGTTGCAGCGGGTAATCGTAACTGGGTAATTGTAGATATACTTGTACGTAAGAATTTAACAATAGAAATTAATTGAATGACTGAACCTGTTAACAGTACTGAAGAATCAGCGTCGAAAGTACCGCCGTCTCAATCTGAAATGCCCTTTGCGGTTATTCAGGGCGAGCCTTTAGCGATACTGCCTGAAGATTTATATATTCCGCCGGATGCGCTTGAAGTCTTTATGGAGGCATTTGAGGGGCCGTTGGATTTGTTGCTTTATTTAATTAAGCGACAGAATCTGGATGTGCTGGATATACCTATTTCTAATATCACCAAACAATACATGCAGTACATCGATATGATGGAAAGTATGCGTTTTGAGCTGGCTGCAGAGTATCTGTTAATGGCGGCTATGTTGGCGGAAATAAAATCACGTATGTTATTGCCACGGCCAGAGTCGGAAGAAGATGAGACTGACCCCAGAGCAGAACTGGTGCGTCGTTTACAGGAGTATGAACGCTTTAAACAGGCGGCTGAGAATCTTGATGAAATTCCACGTCAGGAACGTGATAGCTGGGTAGCTAAAGCCGAGGCACCACCGCTGGAGTTAACTCGTCCTGAGCCAGAGGTTGACCTACGTGAGCTGCTTATTGCTTTTAAGGATATATTGAATCGGGTGGATATTAGTAGCAGCCACATGATTCAACGTGAGACTTTATCAATACGTGAAAAAATGACCGACGTTTTATCTTCTGTCAGTGCTGATGGCTTTACGGACTTTACGAGTTTGTTTAGTTTTGATGAGGGCCGAAAAGGTATAGTGGTTACCTTTATGGCTATATTAGAGTTATTGAAAGGGGCGATGATTGATCTGGTTCAGTCTGAATCATTTGCACCTATTTATGTAAAAGCGGCAAGTGATTCTGAATTGCCTCCGGATCTTGAAATTCAAGAATAATCAAATAGTTATAGATTAAAGAGTCATAGTTAAAATATATGGAACAAGCACAGCTAAAAAATATCATAGAGGCCGTTTTACTGACTGCAGACCAGCCAATGGAAATGCGTAAGCTGGAAGCGGTTTTTGAAGCAGATGAAGAGCAACGTCCGAGTAGAGATAATATTCTGCAGGCATTACAGGACTTACAATCTGATTACGAAGGTCGAGGTATTGAGTTAAAAGAAGTTGCCAGTGGTTACCGAATGCAGGTAGACCCATCGAATGCACCCTGGGTGTCACGAATGTGGGAGGAAAAGCCACCCCGTTATTCAAGAGCATTATTAGAAACTCTGGTGCTTATTGCATATAGGCAACCTATTACCCGTGGTGAAATAGAAGAAATTCGTGGAGTAAGTGTTAGCACCCATATTGTTAAAACCCTTACAGAGCGTGAGTGGGTAAGAGTTTTAGGGCATAAAGATGTGCCTGGTCGTCCATCTATGTATGGCACAACCCGTGATTTTCTTGATTACTTTAATCTTAAAAGTCTGGATGACTTGCCTAGTCTTGCTGACATTACTGATCTCGATAAATTGCACCCGGAACTAGCGCTTGAGCAGGAAGTGGCTGCAGATGAGGGTGTAGATGAGGCTTCAGAGACTTCAGAAACTTCAGAAACTTCAGAAACTTCAGAAACTTCAGAGACTTCAGAAACTTCAGCTGATAATGAGGATAACGAGATCGAAAATTCTTTAACTTCGGCTAATGAGCAAGAAGTGGAAGAGAATTCTGTTAGTGGTGAAACGCAAGAAGAGCCAGTAATCAACTAGGTTTTCTTCTTCAGAAGAGCTCTGTCAGGTTGTTTCCATAAATTTTAAACAATTCACCGTTTATCGTAGCAGGGCGCCGTTTAAGCCATCCAAATTGAAATTAGTGCCTACTTATGTTATAAATCTTATCTAAGTATTGTTATTTCTGGAGTAAAGCTATGGGCGTTTTGTCAGTTCAAAGTGAAGCGGTGCTGGGTATTCAGCGTGGTCTGGATGGATTGCGTAAAAATGCATCAGAAATTGCCAGTGCCGATCAGCTTAATAAAGCTGGAAAAGGCTCTAATCTGGAAGGTTCTCTTCTTGATATGCAGCAAAATAAAACCCAGGTTCAGGCTTCCGCTAAAGTCGTTTCGGCGATAGATGAAGTTGTAGGAACAATAATCGATATACGTGCCTAGCTCTAGTTTAAAGTAACGTATTTCAACAGGTCTTAAGTGCTCAACGTAAAAGTGCCTTATGATTGTAAACAGCTCACAAAGTATTCAAAGCAGTAACCCACTAGACACCAGTTCATCCAGGCGTGTTAATAACCTTTCTCGCACTACAAATATTGACTCAGAAGATAAAGAAGCTGAAAAGCTGCAAAAGCAGGAGAACGATAATGTTCTTCGCCAATTACGTGCCCGTGATCGTGAGGTGAGGGCACATGAAGCTGCTCATACAGCTGCGGGTGGTAGTCTTGTCAGGGGTGGGCCTAGTTACACTTTCCAAACGGGCCCGGATGGTCGTTCTTATGCGGTTGGTGGAGAGGTTCAGCTGGATGTATCTGCAGTCCCTAATGATCCACAGGCGACATTAAGTAAGGCAAGTCAAATTCGTGCAGCAGCACTAGCACCCGCTAACCCATCAGCTCAGGATGTTCGAGTCGCCGCTAATGCGAATCAGTTGGCCTCACGGGCGCGTATTGACCTGGCGGTGCAGCGTAGAGAAGAGGTCAAATTAGAAGAAAATAAAGAGCAGGTTGATAACCTGCGGGATGAAACGAATAATTCACAGGATGTAAACCCCGCTTCTGCTGCAGAAAGTGCGCCATCTGGCAAGCCGGTTTCACCTTCAACAATTGTTCCAGCCTCTTCAAATGTGGCTTCGACTAATCTACGTAGCAATGAGCCGCCAGCTGCTGCAATTAGTGCATTTATGGCTACAGCTCAAACCAACCCGGCACCCGTTCTATTTAATCAGTTTGCCTGAAAATCAGTTGTTAGTTTTAAAGTAAATTAACAGGGGAAACCTGTTTAATGCATTGTTATGTATGAAGAATATTTACGGGTAAATATGAGGTGGCTGATAGTTTCTTAGGGGGGTTGAAACTTATACCAGCCGAAATAGCTAGTAGATATTTTGAAGAGATAGTTTAGTTAGCGGTTAACTAACTGAATTATCGCTTGGTTATATTACCTGCAAGCAAATAACTATCTGCATCTTGTGCTTCACAGCGAATAACTTCCATCACAACATCAAGCGGTGGTGTTACGTTATTTTCAGGTTGTATTGATACGCGTACTTCCGTGCCTGGATCAACTGACTGATCAGCAATGATAGAGATGCCATCACCACTTAAATCGCTTACTTTGCCTGATTTTTGATTACCTGAGCCGTTAATAGTGTATTCCGCATTGCATTCCAGATTCATGCGAAAGAAGTTACGTTTTTCAGAGTAGTCTGTAGCCATAAATTCTCCGTTTCTATATGTTTACATCGGTAAGCAGAAGCGACTGCTTACCCTCAGTTTAGAGCTCGGGATATTGAAAATCTATGCCTTTTATCTGGTTTTGTGAAGAATATCTACTATATCTAGTGGAATTTCTTGGCAAGAGGCACAATGTTTGGCTTGGCAGAAGCCACTTCTACATCAAATGGCCAATCCCTGATTCCACCCTCCAGTGAAAGGGCCTCAAAATTATGCTCATGGAGAATTAAAGTGGCTACAGCGCTTCTTGGACCAGAGTGGCAATAAATAATATAGGGCTGCTTCTTATTGAGTTTGGTGAGCTGTTGACTTAGTTCCGACAGGGGAATTGTTCTGGAGCCGGGAATTCTGTTTTCAGCGAACTCTTCAGGGTATCGGACATCAAGTAACTGGTAGCCGTTATCCAGCATCGTTTTTGCTACCTGAGCCCGTACGGTCTGTACTTTGGGGCGGCTTAGTAACTGCTGGTAATCGTCTTTACCTAAAATCAGTATTTCACTGTCTTCAAGTATGGTGATGGTTTCATCGGGGTTCTTACCGGAAACATGTGCTTCGTCACCAAAAATATCACCAATACCTAATTCGGTAACGCGTTTAAAATCCTGATTTAGACTATCGAATTTTTGCACCTCAGCCCGCCCGCTTAATATTAGATAATAAGCATCACTTTGATCAGCAGAAATGGTTTCACCTTTACGAAACTGCGAGGGTTTCATGCGGGAAAATGCATTTTCGATGTATTCAATGGGTAAACGTTGAAATACCAGTGTATTACGTATCATATCTATGTATTTAACCGTGTTTCTGGTTTCACGGCCGATATGATCCCACGCAATAATAGTATCTAATATGTCCCGGTTTGCATGGCTAATAATACAGTCGCTTTTGGCGATAATGCTGCAGCTATTGTTCTCATTTGGCAATAATACGGGGCTGCGTTGTGTATCTACCGGGTCACTGATAGTGCGAATATTACCTTCACAAACAATATCAATTTCACCTTCCATTAAATAAAGGTAATCCTGAGAGCGACTGCCTCTCATTTGTAATATTTCATCCTGTTGTAATTCAATTATGCGAATATGGTTAACAATTTCCTGTAAACGCTCAGGGCTTAAATTGTTAAAAGGAAAGTAAAAATTACTCAGTTTGAACAGGATTTTTTTCAGTTTAGTGCTTATGGTCATAGCAGCAGGCGGTAGTTATAACCGCGTATAAATTTATTCGATCTTTCTAGTATAGACCAAATAAAGTGACTTGCCGTGGTCTGGCTGGCTAAATCTAAGTGTTCCTGTCGTCAGGATTCTATGAGGCATATGGTGGATATATGCTGTTATTCGGTTTTGTCCATTTTGGGTAAAGTAAATTCAGATTTACTTACGTTCTCGTGATTCAGGTCGCTGAGTATCAGGTGCTGTTGAACAGTGGGTCCTCGATAATCAATACTCTCAATGAGTACGCCATCTATATCATGCTTGTCATAATCAACCAGTGAAAATCGTGTTTTACCCATTGCGATCATCAACTGACTTTGCATATTGTAATTAAATGCATAAAAGCTGCGTTGGGTTAGATAGTCTTCGGGGTCCAGTTTGAGGGATTTGGCACTGGCCATGCAAAAGTCTTTAATAAGCTGTTTAGCTCTGTAAACCTGGTAGACCTGGCAAGAAATGTTAAGTATCTGTTTTGATGTATCGGACTTTTTAACGGTTAATAGAGTGTGTTCCCCATACATATCAGGGTATTTTAATATATTGATTAAAGACTCACCGGCTTGTTGTTGTTCAGGGGTCATGGTCTTTAGCTTTTTATCGAGTTTTTGCTCTACCTGAGCCAGTTTTTTAAGGCGTTGCTGGCTAAGTTGACTTACCCTTTGCTTTAAAACATCATTATTAAATACAGTGCTCAATCCAGATTTAGGGTCAAAGCTGATAAATTCCTGCTTCTTACTATTAAATAAATTAAGGCGGTCCTGCGTTGACTGAGTGAATTTTAGCTTTTCATCATTTATCTTGTATGTAATCAGGCCTTTACTGGTTATTTCCTTAAATTCTAAAGTCGCATCCCCATAGGCGTATTGGATGCTAGAAAGTAGTACAATACAGGTAAATATTATTTTCATTGTTATATCCGGAAAAAGATTCACTTTATGAGTAAAGAACGTATACAAAAAGCATTGGCTCGACAGGGGCTTGGATCAAGACGACAAATTGAGGGCTGGATTAAGGAAGGTCTAATCAAGCTTAACGGTGAAGTCATAGAGTTGGGCCAGTTGGTCGATACCGGTGACATTGTGATGCACAGCGGTCGTAAAATTATTATTCGTGATGTGCAGCAGACTTTGCCACGGGTTTTAATGTATCACAAGCCTGAAGGTGAAGTTTGTAGCCGAAATGACCCAGAAGGCCGACCAACTATCTTTGATCATGCCCCAGGGTTAAAACACAGCAGGTGGATTGCTGTAGGACGACTGGATATCAATACTTCGGGTTTGATTCTCTTAACAGATGACGGTGATCTGGCTAATAAACTCATGCACCCATCGAGTCAGTTGCAAAGAGAGTATGCGGTGCGAGTTATGGGTAAGGCAACTCCAGAGCAGTTAAAAAAGTTAACACATGGAGTAGAGCTTGAAGATGGTACAGCCAGATTTGAAGATATAGTTGAAACCACAAATGAAGACCTTACAGCTAGCACTTCAAGTTTCAATCGTTGGTATCATGTTGTGTTAATGGAAGGGCGTAATCGAGAAGTACGCCGTATGTGGGAAGCGGTTGACCTTAAGGTGAGTCGTTTGATGCGCGTTCGATATGGCTCAGTGGCTATGACAAAAAGTAACCGCCCGGGACGTTTTTACGAATTAGAACCTAAAGAAATTCGTGAGCTGGCCGGACTTGCAGGTATAGAATATGACAGCTCACTTCGATCTGGTGTGCCGGTGCAAAAAGTTTTCCGTATGCAGGGGCGTAAGCAAACCAGTAGAGGTAGTCGACCTAGTACAGGTAGGGGTGGAAATGGAAACAGTCGATCAACAGCGAAAAGCCGAACAGGTGGCTCTAAAAAAACATCATCAAACAGAACGAGGCAAGGCAGTGATAATAAACGTCGTTAAAAAAATCTCTTTTTTAGTATTGTTTTTTATGGTCGGTATTATGTCGGCAAACGCGAAGACAGAAGGTTCTTTAGCGCAGGGTATGGTCAACCCAGGGTATGAAGAACAACCTGCCTGGTTTAAAAATTCTTTTTTAGATCTGGATGATGATATCAATGAAGCCCGTGAGTCAGGTAAGCGTTTAATGCTGTTTTTTTATCAGGATGGCTGTCCATATTGTAAAAAAATATTAGAGGATAATTTTGGACAGCGAAATATAGCAGAAAAAACAAAATCTAATTTTGATGTGGTTTCTTTAAACATATGGGGTGACCGAGACGTTAGTTTTGGGAATGTAGAAACCATTGAAAAAGATTTTGCTGCACGATTAAAGGTAATGTATACACCGACACTTATTTTCTTTAATGAAGAAGGTAAAGCTGTTTTACGAACTAATGGTTATTATCATCCTGCCAAGTTTAATGCGGCTCTTGATTATGTTCTGGGGCATCATGATAAAAAAGAAAAGTTCAGATCATATCTGGCCCGTGTTTCACCGGCTAAAACTAAAGGTAAAATCAATAAAGACGTTGAAAGTTTTAAAGCGCCTTATGATTTTAGTAAAGCTGGTGGTAAATATACGCTGGTTATGTTTGAGCAAAAACAATGTGTAGAGTGTGATGAATTGCATGGTGATATTCTTAAACGTAAAGAATCAAAAGAGCAGTTAGCTAAATTCAATGTGTCTGTATTAGATATGTGGTCAGATAATAAAATTACTCAGCCAAAGGGTAAAAAATCGACCATTAAAGAATGGGCTAAACAACTTAATATTCAATATGCACCTAGTCTGGTTTACTTTGATCCTGAAGGAAAAGAAGTGTTTAGAAGTGATGCATACTTAAAGTCGTTCCATGTGCAGTCTATTATGGACTATGTCAGTAGCGGTGATTATAAAACACAAACTAATTTTCAACGTTATATTGATGCTCGGGCTAATAAGCTGGAAGAGCAGGGTATACATGTTGATATTATGAAGTGATTTTTGACGCAGAGGCGCGGAGTTGTTTTAATATCAACAGATTATCATTAGGCTTTTGTTGGTAATTAACCTGAATTTTTATGTCATATTGTGCTCAATTAATAAGAGCATGTTATTAAGTATTGTATCTCCACTGTATTTATCGAAAGTCGAACATTTAAAAACCCGCAGGAATAATATTCATACTTAATGAGTACTTATAAAAACATCCCTACAAATATTATTTCAGGTTTTCTCGGTGCAGGAAAAACCACGGTTATACAATTTTTACTAAAACATAAACCTATTGATGAAGTGTGGGCGGTGATAGTTAATGAGTTTGGTCAAATTGGTATTGATGGTGCATTATTAAAAAATGATAGTGTTGAAATAAAAGAAATAGCCGGTGGCTGTCTTTGTTGTGTAGGAAGTCAGTCATTAAATGTTGGTTTAAATCAGATAATTCGCACGATTAAACCCCAGCGTATAATCATTGAGCCAACGGGTCTGGGGCATCCGGCTAAGTTGGTCGAATCACTCACAGGTGAGTTTTATCATTCAGTGCTGGATTTAAAAGCCATAATCAATCTACTTGATGCCAGGCAATTAAAAGATGAACGTTATATAAGCAATGAAACCTATATAGATCAGTCAAACCTTGCCGATATACTGGTGGCCAGTAAATTAGATACCTATAACCAGTTAGATAAAGAATTATTTTCTGATTATGCGAGTTCATTTGAGCCAGCAAAAATAAAAGTAGCCATGATCGAGCAGGGCAGGTTGCCATTAGAGTGGCTTGATATGTCCCGCAGTCAACAACGAGTTGCTGAGTTTCCCGAGCTTCATTCTCATTCACACCATCAAATAGAACAATCCTGTGAAGTACCAAATGAAAATACATCTGACTGGTTTTTAGTAGAAGGACATGCAAATAATTTTTATAGTCTGGGCTGGAAAATAAATATGTCTTTTGTTTTTAGTAAAGAGAAGTTACTTAAGTATATTGAAGGTTTATTTAAAAGATCTGGAGTGGAAAGGGCAAAAGGTGTCGTTTATACAGATCAGGGTTGGTTGGCAATTAATTTTACTCTAAATGAGTCTCAAGTTATTCCGGTAGATGATAGTGATTTTTCTGTATTTGAGTTGATTGCTACTAAACCAATGAATCTGGATGTTATGGATTTGTCATTTAGGTCTTGTTTGCTGTAATAATCGTGACAGTTATAGAAAGTTGTAATGAAAGATGGCTGTTTCAACAGGAAGCAGATATTTTAAACTACATTTATGACTTATTTTTTGTATTAACTCACACCTAATCATGCAAATTTTAAAAATGGATCTGGACTTTATCTGACAATTCAATCTAGAGATAAGTATCTCAAAACACCGATCACCCCACAAAACGATCATTTAGGGATGACTAATGTAGAGTCGAATAATTTATTAACTGAAGGATCTTAAAAACGCAGAGCACCTGTAATTTACTTTATTGTTGATCGGTGAGCCAGTAAAAATGATAAGGCGGTATCACTAATTGATCTTTAAACATAGCCGGGGTGTCACCTGAAATCAGGTCTGTGATATGGCCATAGGACAGGGCAGATTTAATATGAGGGTGAGTCATATCCAGATACTGTGGATTGGCATCAAAATTTACTACTACTAGTACACCGCCTGAAGTGCGAGTCAGATTGAATCTCGAAAAAACAAACAGGTGCGGATTGTCTACATTAATCAACTCGCGATTATTAAAATCAGCAAATGCTAGTATTTCCTTGCGTACTGCGATCATTTTTTTAATGGCATTAAAAATCTGGTGTTCAGTTGTGCCCGGTTGATGCCTGAGTTCGGCTTTATCCCAATCGAAATTAGGCCGGTGTGCCCAGCGACTGTCATGGGCTTTGTGTTCGTCATTAAGAAAATCGCTTTCATTTAAAGTGCCCAGTTCGTCACCATAATACAATAACGGTAAGCCGCCGAATGAAAGGATCAGACTGTGCAAAAGTAGTATGTGTTGTATCGCATTTTCAATGCGTTCTGGTTCATTAGACTCAAGCGCTGTCTCCAGCCCAACAAGAGATGCCAAAGAACCAGAAATACGTGCATCGCCGTTTTTTTGATTATGCCCAAAGGGAAATCCTCGGGCATCCGAGTCACTGAAATTACCCGTGTAATAATCAATAAGAAATTTACGATGGCCGACAGGTTCATAACCTACAGCATGGATATCTGCATCATCAAAACCCAGACCAATATCATCATGACAACGTGCGTAGTTTAACCAGGTAGCCCGTTCCAGTTTATCAGGCAGGCTCCCTAAGCCCTGGTACAGCAGTTTGGCATTCTTGGTTGCCACTGCGTCCCAAAGCAATGCCATGAAAGTAGCATTGTAGGCAATTTCACATTCTTTGGCATTGATGGCATCTTCACCAAAATATTTAGTGATCTCGGATGGGGCCACAATGGCTTCGGCAATAAACAACACACCCGGTGCGGTCACCTGACAACAGTCTTTCATTAATTGTAATATCAGATGGGCCTCGCGTTCATTCTGACTGACGCTGCCAATTTTTTTCCATAAGAAAGCGACCGCATCCAGCCGAATAATATCCGCGCCCTGGTTAGACCAAAACAGAATAATGTCGAGCATTTCAATAAATACGGAGGGATTACTGTAATTAAGATCCCACTGGAAATTATTAAATACAGTCATTACCCATTTATTCATTTCCTCATCCCAGGTGAAATTTCCAGGCGCGGTTTCCGGGAAAATCTCAGGCATGGTTTCTTCAAACATATCCGGGATTTCACGATTATCGAACAGGTAATAATAATCCTGATATTTTTTTTCGCCCTTACGCGCGCGCTTTGCCCAATCATGTTCGTCGGATGTATGATTAACCACCACATCCATGGTTAACAAAATATCTCTCTTTTTCAGTGATTCACTCAGCGTATGCAAATCATCATTATTACCAATGCGACTATCCACCCGGCGAAAATCGCTGATGGCATAACCGCCATCACTTTTGCCATGGGGGCATGCCAGAATCGGCATGATATGAATCATATTGACACCGAGTTCCTGAAAATATTGCAGCTTGTCTGTCAGTCCATTCAGATTATTGGCAAAACCATCTGTATACAGGGCCATGCCCACCCACTTCTGACTAAGAAACCAGTTATGGTCTTTTTCGCGTTCGATATCTTTTCTTTTGAGCTGTTCAGAACGATCAATATATTGCCGAGCCATAGCTTCAACCAGGCATAAAGCCTGTGCTTCGAAGTCGTCACGATCGCCGTATAACAGATGAAACAGGGAATGGATTGCGTAGAAATTAGCGCCCAGTCGGGTATAAAAATGCCTTAATTCATGATGTTTGATATCTGGATTTAACTTAATCAGTATTTCATTGAGTAAAGAATGTGAGACTTGTTCATACATAATATTTCAAATATAAATTAATTAGCTTTTATTGTTACATCGATGCTGACAGATTTTTCTGACTACAAACTTATAACCGCCAGGCTTCGATAAAGGGCTCATAAAATGTTTTATCTTGAGTAGTCGCTCCACGTTGTTCGACCACCGCACTGGCAAACTGTTGAGCTCGATTCAATATTTCCTGCAATGGCCAGGCTTTGTATAAACCTAATAATAGTACACTACTGAACGCATCGCCGGCGCCGACGGTGTCTATCACATGACTGATGGTTTCGGGGCGCACTGAACAGCATTCATCTTGCGTTGCCGCAATAGCACCATCACCGCCCCTGGTAACAACAACTAATTTAACATGCGTATTGGCTAACAAAAATTCTACCCTTGACTCGACATTTGCTCGCTGCGGAACAATTAATGCCAGCTCTTCTATATTGAGTTTTAGCCACTGCCCACTTTGGGTAATATTCTGGATTAGCGACGGATCCCACCAGGGCGGGCGCAGATTAACATCAATAAAAATTGATCTGGCGCATTGTTGTTTTAAATTTGCCAGACTGCTGGCGGTCGCAGAATTTCGCAGCGCAAGTGACCCATGATATAAGACGCTGCGTTTATCAATTTCTGGTATTGCCTGATGATCAATAAAATCCCAGGCACTGTTTTCTATAATCTCATAGGCGGGTTCGCCATCATTAAAACTGACATCAACAATGCCGGTGGCATGGGCAGAGTCCAATTGTAAACCTGAGGCATCCAACCCCCAGTTACCCATGGCTGACCTGACTTCCTGACCCAGTGGATCATTTCCTACCCGTGATATAAACAAGGGGCGCAAACCAAATGCCTGACAATGCCATGCCACATTAAACGGTGCGCCACCCAATACACGAGTGCCGTCGGGAAAACAGTCAAACAATACTTCACCAAAAATAACGAGTCTTGAAAGACTCATTTTTCACCTCGAATCCAGTTTTCTGCCTGTGGAATATAGTGAACAACACCTTCCAGTATGCCTGCACTGTAATTGCCATTCATCTCCATAAAATTACCCTGTGCTAAATATAAGGTGTTCTGCTGATGATTAGCTCGTGCCTGTTTGATAGCCGCATCTCGAACTTCCTCTTCAGCATTGGCGACTAGTACTGATTGAATCTGGCTGCTCATAACACCAATGTCATTACCGCTATCACCGGCAAATACGGTTTCTGAATAATCAAATTTCAATTGTTGCATTAGAAATTCAATAGCCTGTCGCTTACCTGCACTGGCTGGTAATACATCGAGCAATCCAATATTGGCCAGTTGATCAACACTCCAGATCAAGTTGGCTTTTATTGATTGTAGTTGCAACAAGTTTTTCATTGCTGAAATAATTTTCTGATGATCATTGTCAGGCGTTACGTAATAACTGAGTTTGTGTGTATTTTGTTTGCTCTCTTCCTGCCGTTGTAGGCCATTGAGCTTAGCCAGCAAACTATGTAGCTCATTTACATTTTTACCCTGCCAGTCAGCATCAATAGACCTCTCCCACTGCCTCTGATAATGCCAGTCATGATCATTAATTTCATAAATTGTAGAGCCTACATCGGCGATAACATAATCCGCTTGTGGTAGCTTGTACTTATTTATGGCCTGTTTCACCAATTGTTGATGACGACCAGTGACATAAACCAGTGTCACCTGTGGATGCTGAGCCAGGCGACTAAATTTTCTTCTCGCATTTGCAGACTCAGGCTCAGAACCGTTGGGCAGTAAAGTGCGATCAAGATCGGTGCACAATAATAACTGTTTCACTTTTAAGGTCTCACTTTATTGGTACCTTACAGCTTTTAAAAAAGTCGTAATATTCGATCGCTTCTAAAATACCAGCGGCATAAGGTTGTTTGGCAAAATACACTCGCTCTAATTCAATCAGGTCGGATAATTCTTCATGATGTCGGTTGGCCACCAACACCGCCAATGTATTGCCGCGAATCATATCTTCATCGGCACCCGAACCACCGGCTACCAGAATATGACCCAGTGGGATGTCCCACTGCTCAGCATACCAGCGTAAAGCCAGCCCTTTGGATGCTCTTACCGGTACTATGTCCAGATACTGACCAAAGGAAAACACGACATTGATGGTTTGTTCATGCTGTAATAACAGTTGCCTGATATCATCTACATCCATTGCTTTAGCCGCATCATAGTAATAGCTGATCTTGTAACGACTTTGTTCAATTTTGGGTTGCAGGCGTAAACCAGGAAGATCTTTGAGAATGGCGCGAACTTTAGCCGGCCGCCATAAATAATCTATATGATCAGCCCAGGCTGTGTCGCGGGTCAAATTCGAACCGTAGTAAATTTCTGTCCCGAGGCTGGTCACCAGCGCATCAGGATAAGGAATTTTATTTGCCTTGATCAATTTCAACGCCGAATCCAGTCGACGCCCGGTAGCTATACCAAAACTACTGCACCTGGCGTTTTGCTTCAGCACTCGAGTAAAATCAGGCAGAGTCTCTTTGTCACCCAGCAGACTCTGATCCAGATCTGAAAATATAGATCGATCACGATACAGCCTTGTACGACGATGTATCTCCATACGCACGACAGGTTCGGTTTTTTCAATAATCGGCTTTATAACGTTTAAATATTTTTCAGCATGGGCCTGCCACGAATAATGCTCATTGACACCGGCAATGCCATTTTCTGCCAGTTGTTGCCATTTTGATTTATCGTTAATCACTGCCAGTAATTTTTCGACAATCATGTCCTTATCTAATGGATCAATCAGATAACCGTTACGGCAGTTTTCAATAATGTCCATGGGGCCACCATCTTCGGTCGCCACAATAGGCAAACCACTGGCAGCGGCTTCAATCAAGGTTAAACCAAAGGGTTCGGTTAAGGCTGGATTGATAAACACGCCACCGGATAATGCCGCAAGACGAAATATCACTGAGACATCGTCAGGCAGATGATGTTTTGGATAAGCAATTTTGCCATATAAATCATACTGATCGATACTGAGTAATATATCGGTCAGCACCTCTTGAGGTCCCGCCTCCATATCCCGAACATCGTCACGGTTACCGGCGACAATCACCAGGTTAGCGACCTGCTGTAGTTCTTCCGATTCGCCAAAAGCCTCAATCAGTGTGGCGATATTTTTTCTTTGATCGGGGCGAGATATAGCCAGCACCATGTGTTTATTCGGGTCTTTTAAAAATCGGTTGAGCTCACGGGCTATATCACTTTCAACTTCATTACCCACAGCAGGATGAAATTTTATTAAATCTGTTCCTGGTGGCACCACCCGCATCTGATCAGGCTGATAATAATCATATAATTCATATTGCTCTTCAATCTCCTGATGCGTGCTGGTAATTACCCTGTCAGCAGCACCCAGAGTCGTTTCTTCGGCATTGATTCGTCGTGACATGTTGTAGCGTTTTTCTATAACATCGCGCTTAATACCGCTGGCCAATAAATGTTTTCGTTTACTGCGGCCTAATGAATGCCCGGTATGAACCAGTGGCACGCTTAATTGATGTGATAAACGCGTACCGACATAACCTGCATCGGCATAATGACTGTGAATAATATGGGGTGTGAGGTTATCATTGTGGAGAAAATTTAGCAGGTTATCGGCAAAATTGTCGAGATGATCCCAAAGCTGCTCCTTGGGTATATAAAGCTGATCAGCGCAATCGATTCGAATAATATTAACGTTATCACTAAGTGGTTCTATGCGTTTGGAGTAATCACTGCTTACAGACTTATCATCTATTCGCCGGGTCACCAGGTCGACCCTGGCGACATTTGGTAGATCTCCTAAAACTCGAGCCAGCTCAATCACATATTTAGTTTGACCACCGGTATCAGCATCTCGACCTAACTCGAATTCATCACCCCGTATCAGACCATGTACGCTGATTAAAAGTAAATAAAGTTTGTCCAGTTCAGGATTCATAAATGGTTTTATTAATTAGAATATCAACATCTTTAACTTACTTCATATAAATATTTATCTCTAGTGCTTTCATTAGGTCAAATAATTCTCATCTTATACTGATTGAATTGCTTATTACTGGACATCGGGTCATTTATCATTAATATATAACTGACCGGTCAGTTATATAATGTGTGATATGTATGTTTTGTAATAAGAAATCAGATTCAGGCTGTCGTTGGAAGCGACGCAAAGAGGCGCGTCCAGAGGAAATTCTGGATGCAGCTTTACAGTTATTTACGGAAAAAGGCTTCAGTTCAACCCGCATGATTGATGTAGCAAAAGCTGCAGGCATTTCTAAAGGTACACTTTATTTATACTTTGATAGCAAAGAATCCATATTCAGAGATGTTGTGCAACAGCGTATAACGCCTCAACTGGATGAGGTTGAAGCTATGGTTGACGCGTTTGAAGGCACACAGGAAGATTTGCTCAGGCAGTTAATAAGTGGTTGGTGGATGAGTATTGCCTGCACATCATTATCAGCGATACCCAAAATTATTGTGGCTGAATCAGGTAATTTTCCGGAATTAGCCAGGTACTTTACGGAAAGTGTAGTTGTTAGATCGCGTAATCTGTTTAGCAAGGTGATTAGTCGCGGCATGATAAATGGTGAATTTAATCTTTATGAATCAGAAACGGTTGCCCGGCTTGTTGTAGCCCCATTAGTTCAGGCAACAATATGGATGCATTCTTTAAAGCCCTATGATGACGAGTCGGGTACTCAGGGTTATTTGCAATTACATACAGAATTTATATTAAACAGTCTTCTTAAGAAGCCACGTTTAAATTCAGCACAGGAGATGAATGAGTTATGAAATCTGGATTTCTAAAAATACCGTTTGTTTGCTTGAGTTTACTAGTATCAGCTGCTTCGGCTGAAAATTTGAGTCTTCAACAGGTATTACAAAGAGTTGTTGATCATTACCCATCTATAAAATCAGCTGCATTTCAGGTTGAAAAAGCCAGTCAGGAAAATATTAAAGTAGAAAGTCAGTTATCGTGGTTATTAAATGGTAACGCGGGTTATGCCCGGGAAACCAGTTTATTTGGTACGGCGACAGATCGTTATAATCTTGGTGGTGGTGTAAACAGAAGTTTAGATAATGGTGGTTTATTAGGGTTTAATGCCAGTATAGCAAGGGAAGATGCAACAGATACGTTTGGTCCTACTATTCCTAATCCAGCAACAAAAACACGACTTGATGTTAATTATCGACATAAATTTGCGAAAGGCGCGGGCAATCCTTTGTATGCGGAAGGCCTGGAGTCTGCACAAGCAGGAGAGTTACTGGCCTTAAGTGATAAATTAAGTTTGTATGATCAACTGGCTTCTCAGGTTATTGAGTTATATCTCGCCACAGCCACAACTCAGGCCAGAATAAAAAGCATAGATAAAACAATAGAAAGGGCTCAGCGTTTAAAAAAGTATATCGAAGATGAGTTTAAGCTGGGTTTATCTGAAGAAAAAGATGTTTTGCAGGTTGATGCAAGATTAAGAATTAATGAAGCCGATAAAAAGAGTTTACAGGTTGCGCTTCAAAAACAGGTTATTTCATTAAATAGATTAATGGGTCGAGCATGGGATAAAACTTTATTAACTGATTCAAAAGTGAAGCATTTTACCCTTAAAACTTATAGCGAGCTTTATCAGCAATCACAATTCCATAGCCCTGCCTTAAAGCGCATAGATGCCAGATTACAGTTAGCTGATAGTTCTATTAGAACCAGCCGTGATAAAAGAAAAGATGATCTGGATCTGGTTTTATATGTCGGTAGTGAATTTAATGAGGGTGATACAAGCAGCGGTAATTTAGATGAATCTGAAATTATTGGAGGTGTAAGTGTTGAATTTAATCGAGGCCTGGATAAAAGTGGTTTTGATGCAGACTTACGACAGGCACATTACGATAAGGGTATTGCATTAGAAGACAAGAAACAGATACTGGAAGATTTGCAATATGAAGTTTCAAGTTTACTTGCTGAAATCAAATCCAGCGAGCTGGCTTTAAGCGCCTTTAAAAATAGTGTTCAAGCGGAAGATAAAAAGTTAAAAGAAGCTTTAACACGTTATAAAGATGGTCGTATTGAAACGGATCGAATTATAGATTTTGAATCACAATTATCTGTTGCCGAGTTATCGCTTGATTTACAAACTATCGAGTTAATTCGTCGTTATCATCAACTTAACCTGCTTCGTGGATTTATCTGGAAAGATGTTTTATTACCCGAGTTTACCTTTGATGATAAAACCTTGAGTGGTCTACAGGAGAGAAATAAATAATGGAATCTATTATACGTTATCTGGTGACGCGTGGACTAGTTGTCAATCTGGTTTCAGTTTTTTTATTAGCTGTCGGTGGTGTCACAGCTGTTATGTTTATGCAGGTAGAAGCATTTCCCAATGTTAATCTGGATATTATACAAATTGATACAACCTATCCGGGGGCATCACCTAGTGAGGTTGAGCAGTTAATTATTACGCCAATTGAGCAAGAACTCAGGGCAATTAATGGTATAGATAAAATGATTTCTATGGCATTTCCTGGTTCTGGTCGTATCTCTATGGAGGTCGATCCACATGCTAATAATCGTGACAGATTAACCTCGGATATTTCACTGGCTGTTGACCGGGCTAATTTACCTGATGACCTGGCTATCGATCCGTTTGTAACGGAAGTGGATGGTGCGGTATTTCCAATTTTAAGGGTGGCGATTTCAGGAGGCCGTTCAGAGTTAGAGTTAAAACGTCTGGGTGACGATATTAAAGAGGATTTATTAGCAATACAGGGCGTTGCCAAAATTGCTATATTAAGTGACAGAAAAGCTGAGTACAGCGTTATTGTGGATCCCCAAAAATCAGCTAAAGCTCGAGTTTCAGTAGATCAGATTTCGCAGGTATTACGGGGCTGGAATATTAATACACCCGGCGGTGAAATTGATACATCGGAAGGTCAGAAAGCGATTCGTATTGTGGGGGAATTTAGTAGTATTGAAGACGCTGAAAATATAGTTATTCGTGCTAACGCCACAGGAAACTCTTTACGACTGGGTGATGTTGCAAAAATAACAGAGGCGCTAGAAAAACCACGGACTTTACATGATGTGCAAGGTGTTTCTGCAGTATCACTATTAGTTTTAAAACGATCTGATGCAGATATTATTGATACGATTGATTTAATCAAACCTTATCTGGATAGTATTCCAGCTCGATACGGTGATGATTTAACAGTTAAGTCATTTCAGGATTTTTCTCGTTTTGCACGCATGCGTTTAGGCGTGTTAACTAATAACGGCCTGGTGGGTGTCATTTTAGTTTTCATCTCCCTTATTTTATTTTTACGTTTTTCAGTAGCCATGACAACTACCTGGGGTCTGCCAATTATATTTATGACGGGCATAGGGGTTATTTATGCTTTAGGTATGACGCTCAATTTAATCTCTATGATGGGTTTCATTATGGTGCTCGGTATGCTGGTGGATGATGCCATTATTATTGGAGAAAATATAACCTATCATATGGAGAAAGGTTTAAGCCCGGTAGAGGCTGCAGTAAAAGGTGCTGTTGAATTAATTGGCCCGGTAACAACTACAATACTCACAACAATAGCGGCTTTCTTACCGATGATGTTTATGTCAGGAATTATTGGTAAGTTTGTTATCGCTATTCCTATTGTTGTTATCACCCTGTTGATATTGTCATGGCTTGAATCCTTTTTTATGTTACCTAGTCACGTGGCTCATGTAACTAATCCCAATAAACATCCAAAAGAAAGAGCCTGGTTGTTAGCGCTTGAAAATACCTATGGCTGGATGCTTGAAAAAGCAATCAGGTTTCGCTGGTTAACTGTTGCGCTTTCTTTTGCGGTATTAATTGGGGCAATAGTTTTAGCAAAACAGAGTATGCAGTTTCAACTGTTTCCACCTGTTGGTGTCGAAGAGTATCTGGTGCGTGTAACTGCCAAGCCGGGTACCTCGCTGAAAAGTATGCGAGAAATTTTACGTAAAGTTGATCAGGATATACGTGATCAGACGAATCCTGAATACCTGGAAGCCAGCGTTGCACAGAGTGGTGATATTTCTATGGATGAAGGTGATCCTCTTACGCAAAGGGGGAGTCGCTACGGACAAATCAGAGCTATTTATACACCGGCAGTTGGCAGACCTGATCATGATGCAACCGATGATATGAATGAAGTAACACTGCTTTTAAAAGAGAAGTATCCGGAGCTGGAGGTTTCATCTACTTTAATTTCTAACGGGCCACCTCTAGGTCGTGCTTTAGAAGCAGAAATTAGTGGTTTTGATATAAAAGCAGGTGAGCAGGCTGCACAACAGTTGATGGATTATTTGTTAACTGTTGAGGGTGTTACAACAATTGATAGTGGGTTAAAACCCGGTGATGCTGAATTACATGTTGTGCTAGATCGACAACTGGCAACTTACGCAGGTATAGATTTAAATATTGTTTCCCGTCATGTTCGCGCAGCTGCTGACGGTCTGGTTGTATCAACTATTCGTAAAGGCACAGAAGAAATTGATGTGACGATTCGTTTTCCATCAGAAGGAGTAGATGAGCTAGAACAAATCAATAATGTTTTAATACCTAATAGTAGAGGAGGTTTGGTGCCTCTACATAAAATTGCTAAATTAGAAGAGCACAGGGGGTATACCACTATTCGTCACAAAGATGGTTTGCGTATCACCAATGTTGTTGCCGATATAGATAGTACTGTTTTATCAAGTTTAAAATTAAATAAAATAGTTAAAGATAATGAATCCGTCTGGCTTAATGGGTTAGAAAGTGAAGTTACTGTTAACTATGGTGGCGAGCAGGAAAAAAATCAGGAATCTTTTGTCAGTTTATTAGTTGCCTTTGTGTTTGCACTGGTTGCTATATTTTTTATTCTGGCAATTCAGTTTAATAATATGGTTTATCCTTTACTGGTTATGCTGGCCATTCCATTTGGTGCGATTGGTGTGATTTTAAGTTTCTATTTACATGATATGTTCTGGAAACCTATGCCCTTATCATTCTTCTCAACAATGGGTATGGTGGCTTTAACCGGGGTTGTGGTTAATAGCTCACTGGTATTGCTGGTTTTTGTTCAACGGGCAAGATCAGAAGGAATGAAAATAAAAGAAGCCATTTTACTAGCGGGGCGCAGACGTTTTAGAGCAGTTATATTAACTGCGGCAACAACGGTAATGGGACTGTTGCCAACTGCCTATGGCTGGGGTGGCCTGGATCACTTTGTATCACCAATGGCTTTAGCGTTATCATCTGGGCTGGCGTTTGCAACGGTAGTTACCCTGTTTACTATCCCGGCAACTTTGGCTGTTGGGCATGACATCAGAGCATTTTTAAAACGTTTAGTGGGAATTAAGGATCATGAAGTTATTGATACGTAAAGGATTGACACAGAGGCGCAGAGGTTTTTTAGTAAATTTGAATTCGGAGTTAAATTTAATTATTATTAAACCCTCTACGGCTCCGTGCCTCTGCGTCAAAGTCTTTTAAATGGAAGGCTAAAATCACAGAATAATCTGTGAAGCCTTACGGTTTTTAGCATACTGACATAATCGATTTACCAAACGATCATTGATGCTGTCTTTGTCATAACTACCATCAACATGCCCTTCACCGGCAGGCATATTGAGTAATAACTCAAGTGCCTGTTGGTAATGTTCAACCGGATAAATGCTAAAAGTGCCTTGCTCAATGGCATCAATAACATCTGTTCTTAAGGATAGATTTTTTACATTTACATGAGGAATAATGCAGCCCTGATTTCCAGTTAGTCCACGTTGATTACAGATATCAAAGAAACCTTCGATCTTTTCGTTTACACCGCCTATTGCCTGCACAAAACCCTGTTGATTAAGTGAACCGGTTATGGCTAAACCCTGTTGAATAGGTAAATCAGTTAAGGCGGAAATTAGTACGCATAACTCTGCAACTGAAGCACTGTCACCATCGATTAGTCCATAGGATTGTTCAAATGTAATGCTGGCAGAAAAAGAAAGTGGAGTATCTTTAGTATATCTGCTGGCTAAAAGAGCAGATAAAATCAGAACACCTTTATCGTGTATCGAACCACTTAGGTCGACTTCCCGTTCGATATTTATTATTTTCCCATCACCCTGGTGAACAGTAGCAGATATTCGTGATGGTTGACCAAAACCAAATTTACCAATTTCAAAAACGGATAAACCATTGATTTCACCGACGACTTCACCCTCAGTACGAATCATCAAAGTACCACGTTGAATATCGCTTTGAATCAATCCTTGAATTCTACAGGTGCGTTCTATTTGTGCATCAATTGCCTGTTGCACATGTGCATCAGTAATTAATTCGCTGTCGCCCTGCAGTGCATGATAGTGAGTTTCAATTAACAGATCGTCAATTGTGCGTAACCGAGTAGAGAGTCTTTCTGAATCATTTGCCATGCGCGAGCTGAATTCGATTATGCGAGCAACGGCGGCTGCATCCATATCTTTTAATTCAAACTTACGGGTGCGAGAAGCAATTAATCGTGCGTATTGTAAAGTTGAATTTTCATCTCTTAAAATTTCTTCTTCAAAATCAGCTTCAACTTTAAATAACTCGGGAAAATCGGGGTCAATTTCATGAAGCGTGTAATAAGTGCCACGATCACCCAGTAAAATAATTTTTATTTTTAAAGGAATGGGCTCCGGCTCCAGAGTAACTGAATTGTCACCGCCAACTGCCTGGTCGAGGTTTTCGATTTTTGCTTTTTTAGCATACATGCTACGTTTAAGTGCATCCCATGCATGGGGAGTACTCAGTATTTTATGGGCATCCAGTACCAGGTAACCACCATTAGCCTGTAATAACGCACCTGGTTTTATTAAGGTGAAATTATTACCCGGGTTACTGGAGCGATTTTCATATTCAATTCTTCCGACAAGGTTCTGGTAGGTGGGGTTATCGAGATAAACCACCGGGGCGCCTTTCTGATTACCGCATTCAACAATTAAATTAACCTGATAACGCTGCAAAGACTCACCCTTGCTGCTTTGTTGAGCCGATTCATTGTTAGAATCGTCTTCATCTATTTCCGTGAACTCTTCCAGGTGATGTAAAACATCTTCCTGCAAACCTTTAAGGTAATTTACAACTTCAGGTAGGGCTTTATACTTACGTTTGGTGTCTTTAATTAAATTGCTGGTGGCAAATAAGGCTACTTTACGATTAAGCTTTTTAATTTTTATATTATGTTCGCGTCGTTGGCGAGACATTTCTGGCGCCAGATACTCAAGCTCTTCCTGAAAGCTGGCTATTTTATCTTCAATCTCATCTTTAAGCTCATCGGGTAACTCGTCGTACTCTTCTTCAGTTATATTGCGGCCATCAACAATTGGTGTGAGCATAAAGCCTGACGGAGTATTGCTGAGGTTTATATTTTGAGATCGAGCCTGTTCCGCGTGTTTATCAAGCAGGCTACTTTGTTTATTTTGAAAAGATCGTTCGATAATCTGAATCTGTTCCTGATATTCACTGGTTTCAAAGGCGGCATTAATTGCCTTACCCAGATCTTCTATCAGGTTTTTCATGTCCTTTTTAAAGGTGCGACCCTGTCCTGCGGGTAACTTGAGTGCTTTGGGTTTGTAATCCTGCTCAAAGTTGTGAACGTAACACCAGTCAGAAGGTGATTCCTTTTGCAGAGCGACTTTGCTCAGGTATTTACGTATCAAGCCGTGTTTGCCCAGGCCTGATGAGCCCATAACAAACAGGTTAAATCCCCGATGGTTTACATTAATGCCAAATTCAATAGCCTTAAATGCCCGGTCCTGCCCGAGTATATCTGGCAGGTCTTCAAGTTCTGCAGAAGTTTTAAATGGCAAAGTTTCGGCTGTGCACTGGGGGCGCAGCTGATTAGCGGAGAGGGATTTAATCATTCTATGTGTCATTCTTATTTACTTATTGTCGGTCTATTCTCGCATAATTTGATCGTTGAATCACATGAAAAGGCCATCGGTTGATGTCTTCTGACGGTTTGGTGTGATGGATGTTATCCACATGCTATCTGGTCGCCACCTGGCTACTACCGGGCCAGTACATCTGCATAGCACCGGCAGGGTCGGCCTGATCTAATAACAGTAGAAATAAAAGCCGTATTATTCAATTGTGTAACAAGCTACAATCGGTGTTCTAATAAATAAATGTGGAATTTTTATATGTCGTCTGTTGATTTGAAACCCGCTCAAGTACACCCTGCATTCCAGTGGAAGCGCTCCGAGCGAATTGATTCACTCAATATCATCATTGAAGAATACGAGCATGTAAAAACAGGCGCAGCCCATTATCACCTGGTGGCTGAAAACCATGAGAATGTATTTCTAGTTGCCCTGAGGACCATACCGACTGACTCAACTGGTGTAGCACACATGTTAGAGCATACCGTCTTATGTGGTAGTGAGCGTTTCCCTGTTCGTGACCCGTTCTTTATGATGATTCGTCGTTCACTTAATACATTTATGAATGCCTTTACCAGCAGTGACTGGACAGCCTATCCATTTGCCAGCCAGAACCGCAAAGACTTTGATAATTTAATGGATGTTTATCTGGATGCGGTATTTTTCTCTCGCTTACATGAGCTAGATTTTGCGCAGGAAGGCCACAGATTTGAATTTGAAACCCCCGATGATGCGCAAACACCGCTGGTATATAAAGGTGTTGTTTTTAATGAAATGAAGGGTGCCATGAGTTCACCGGTGAGCACCTTATGGCAAACAGTAACGGAGCACTTGTTCCCAACCACGACGTATCACTATAACTCAGGTGGTGAACCGGAAAATATTCCCGATTTAAGTTATCAGCAGTTGAAAGATTTTTATAAGGTACATTACCACCCTTCAAATTCCGTGTTTATGACATTTGGTGATATTCCCGCATTTGAGCATCATGCTGTATTTGAAGAAAAGGCATTGAGTCGATTTGATAAGCTCGACATGCAAATTAAGGTGGATGATGAAACTCGTTACACTGAGTCACAAAATTTTACCGATAGTTATGCCTTTGACGAAGAAGATACAAAAAGTAAAACCCATGTTGTTATTAGCTGGTTGTTAGGTCGAAGCACATCTTTAGAAGATATGTTGCAGGCACATTTAATGTCCAGTGTGTTATTAGATAACTCAGCATCACCATTGCAACAGGCGCTTGAAACAACGGATTTAGGAGCATCTCCTTCACCCTTGTGTGGCCTGGAAGACTCGAACCGTGAAATGAGTTTTATGTGTGGCCTTGAGGCGTCGGAAGCAGAGCATGCCGATGCCATTGAAAATCTGGTGTTAAAAGTTCTACAGGATGTGGCTGAGAATGGTGTTGAGCAATCACAGGTTGAAGCAGTTTTACATCAGCTTGAGCTGGGCCAACGTGAAATAGGTGGAGATGGTTACCCCTATGGTATGCAGTTAATTCTAGGTGGTCTGTCGGCGGCTATTCATCGAGGTGATCCTGTAGCGGTTATGAATCTTGACCCTGTTTTAGAGCAATTAAGAGAAGATATAAAAGATCCGGATTTTATTAAAAACCTGGTTAAGAAAAATCTACTTGATAATCAGCATCGCATACGTCTGGTGATGACACCGGATACAAATTTAAGTAAAGCAAAAGAAAAAGCAGAAGCTGATAAACTGGCTGAAATAAAAGCAAAATTATCAGATGAAGAAAAACAGCAAATTATAAATCAGGCAGCAGCGTTAGAGAAAAGACAGAACGAAGTTGATGATATTAGTATTCTGCCTAAAGTCGGGCTTGAAGATGTACCAGCTAAAATGCATATTCCAACAGGTTCATCTACAAACATGGGTGAGTCAGAAGTTTCATTTTTTGAGCAGGGAACTAATGGTTTAATTTATCAGCAGATTATTGTTGACTTACCTGAGCTAGAAACTGAACTGGTTAACTTATTACCTATCTATACATACTGCTTAACTGAGCTTGGTTGTGGTGATAAAGATTATTTACAATCTCAGGCATGGCAAGACGCAGTAAGTGGTGGGGTTGGAGCATACACAACGGTAAGAGGCTCGGTTGATAATGAGCAGGATATTAAAGCTCACTTTGTTTTTTCCGGCAAAGCCTTAGCCAGAAACCATGAAGCATTAAATGAGCTGATGTCACAAATGTTAGAAAGTGCTCGTTTTGATGAGCTGGAGCGCATACGTGAACTGGTTTCTCAAAAACGTGCTAGAAGAGAACAAAGTGTTACGGGGCAGGGGCATAGTCTGGCAATGACAGCAGCGAGTAGTGGCATGAGTCCGGCAGCTGAGTTAAGTCATAGATTGTCAGGTCTACAAGGTATTAAACGCCTTAAAGAAATTGATGACTCATTAAGCTCAGAAGATGTATTAAAAGAACTGGCTGAGAAATTTGAAATTATTCATAAGAAAATTATTAATGCGCCTCGTAAATACCTGACTATTTCTGAAAAAGAATCCAGGAATGAAATAGAAACTGATATTCATACTTTCTGGGCAGATAAAGGTAATCAGGAACAAAGTCAGTTTAGTTTGCCTGAAATTAAACGACAGGTTAAACAGGCCTGGTTAACCAGTACACAGGTTAACTTTAGTTCTAAATCTTATCCTACAGTTAGTGTTAATCATGAAGATGCGGCAGCCTTATCCGTACTTGGTGGATTTTTAAGGAATGGCTTTTTGCATCGAGTTATTCGTGAGCAGGGTGGTGCCTATGGTGGAGGTGCAAACCATGAACCCAGTAATGCCTGCTTTCGATTCTTCTCATATCGTGACCCTCGTTTAGCCGAGACGCTGGACGATTTTGATAAGTCTATCGAATGGTTATTAAATGAGGAGCATACAGAGTTACAGGTAGAAGAATCAATTTTAGGTGTTATTGGCAGTATGGATAAACCCGGTTCTCCTGCCGGTGAGGCTAAGCAGGCATACCATAATGATCTTTATGGCCGTACACCTGAGCAACGCCAACTTTATAGAGAGCGCGTTTTGAAAGTAACAGTGGATGATTTAAAACGGGTTGGTGAGAAATATTTGAAACCTGAAAATGCCAGTGTAGCAGTGGTAACTAATCCAGCTAATGAAGAAGCTGTAAAAGAACTGGGTCTGGATATTCATACCCTGTAATGGTTTTTGGCAGAATCACGAGCCATTTCACTCTGATTCGTGATTCTGCTGATATTATTCAATTCAAAAAAATTATCATGCATATTCTCTTAATAAAATTAAATCTATTTATACCCAACGCTCATTCTTTAAAAGAAAAACGCCGTGAAATAAAAAGCTTAAAAGATAGACTAAGCAGTCGATTTAATGCGTCTGTGGCGGAAGTAGATATGCTGGATAGCTGGCAAAAATCAGTTATAGGTGTGTGTTTGTTAAGTAATGATAAATCGTACCTGGATAAACAATACAGTCTAATAGAAACAGTGGTTTTTGAGTATGCTGAATTAGAATTAATCTCCGCAGACAGAGAATGGTTATGAAATTTTACCCGGTATAGGCACATAACCATCGGGGATGGACCTCGTTTTTTGAGCTCCGCCCCCCTAATTAATACCACCAAAAGCAGAGCGAAGTCATCTAACTCCACCTGCTTGATACCTTATAATTTAATAAACCGCATAACCTCTTCAAACCCCTGCGGATTAAAATAAAAATATACAGCTAGAATAAGAGTATTCAGTATTAACAGTACACCAATAATCGCCAGCGCTTTTTTAAACCAGTTTCGTTTTTCAGTATTCTCAGATTTTGAAATTTGTTTGAGTTTATTTAAATCCGGTAATACCTGATCAAATGATTGATAATGATTAGATGTGTCTTCTTCCATGAGGTTTTGTAGTAGACTTTTTACAGATTTATTTAACTTGTTAAACTCTTCAGTATTTTGAATTCGCTTATTTGAAAAATGCACTGATTTTCCCGTTAGCATACGATAAAAAATGGCTCCGGCGCTATACATATCCCGTGTTTTTGATGAGCCGCCTCTGTCACTTGGTTGATACCAGTCAGTATTACTACTTGTTGTGGCGTAATGTTCATCAAGACCAAAATCTGATATTTTAATATTGTTTTTATCAGAATAAAGAATGTTGCTAGGGCGTAAATTTCCGTGTGTTATGTTTTCGTTGTGAGCAAATTGTAGAGCTTTACATATAGAATCGGCAACAGGTATAAAACGTTGCATACTGAAGCTTCTAACAAGCCTGTCCTGAAGGCTGCCATTTGTAAGGTGCTCCATAACGATAATAAAGGTGTTTTTACTTTTTGAAGTGCCGTATATTTTAATGATATTTTCGTGATCAATCTGGCTTAGTAACTTAGCCTCTTTGTAACCCGCTAAAGATTGTGTGCGTTTTTTTATAACCAGAAGATTATGTCTGCTGAGGTCTTCAAATAAATAAACTGCACCAAACTTATTCTTCTTAATAACATCCAGTAGTGAAAATTTATTATCAGTATTGTTGATAGCATTATTAGCTTCAGATTTCTGATTCTGGTTTAAGTGTGCTCCTTTGGTTACTTTTAATAAACGTAAGCGAATTTCATCTGCACTGGCGGGCCTTTTTAGTGGGTTAGATTCTAAACACTGTGATATTAATTTTGCTAATGTGTCCGGGAGGTTGCTAAGGCTATTAGCCAGTTTTTCATTGTTTCCCGGAGGTAAACTTCCGAAAAACATTTCATACATTATGACACCCAATGAATATATATCAGTCAGGTGGGTAACGGCTTCTGGTTGGGTAAATTGTTCTGGTGACATATAGTCAGGGGTACCTACGATATTCTCAGGCTTTCCGCTGGCAGCGAGCCAGGCAATTCCAAAATCCAGTATATGTAGATGGTTTTCTGTATCAACCAGGAGATTTGAAGGTTTAATGTCGCGATGTATCACGCCATTTTTATGAGCTGTAGACATTCCTTTGCAAATTTGTATAAGCAGGTTTATTTTATTATTTAAAGTCAGTTTTTCCTGCTGAATGACCTGAGATAAATCACTTCCCTGTATAAAATCCATAACAAAATATGGACGACCTTTTTCGGTTAGGCCTCGATCGATAATATGAATAATATTAGGATGGTTTAGCTGGGCTATAACCAGAGACTCCTGATCGAATAAGACTTTAGCTTCTTCATCCCATAAGTGCTCTGCTGATAAAAATTTAATAGCGACGGTACGGTTTAATGATAGCTGGCGAGCTTTATATACCGCCGCCATGCCGCCGGTGGCAAATTTACTGAGATTCGAGTAACCGTTTAATTCCATTTTTAGAGTATAGAAGAAGAATACGCATGATTCTGTGAAATCGATTAATTGAACTGTCTGTACGTATTTTATTTGTGACTAGTTTATAATGCGTTTGTGATTTAATAATTCTATAGAGTGTGATGACAGATTCTAAACATGGCTTGAGTATTTTGTATGTTGCGGTCTTTTTACTTTCCTTAAATGGTTTGTTTTCTAAGGTGATTCCGCTTGATGCAGTTTCTGTCACACAATTGCGCAGTGTAATAGCGGCTGTGGCATTACTCATTTTTGCTTATGCCCGTAAGCGAGCATTTCGTTTAAATGGGGTGAAGGAATATACGCGGGTATATCTGGTAGGAGTAATATTAGGGTTACACTGGATTAGTTTTTATCATTCAATGCAAATTTCTACCGTTGCTATAGGTATGTTATCACTCTTTACATACCCCGTTATTACGGTAATGTTGGAGCCAGTGTTTAGTAAAAATAAGATACAGCTTTCTGATATTGTTGCAGCAATTATAGTTTTTGTAGGGATCCTCATTATGGTGGGGGATGATCTAGATCAGTTTGATAGTGCTGCAATGCAAGGTGTTTTCTGGGGAGTAATATCAGCATTTTTGTTTTCTATTAGAAATTTATTACAAAAATATAATCATTCAACGGTATCATCTGATGGGCTTATATTGCATCAGGTAATTGCTATTGCGTTTATGCTACTTCTATTTGTTGATGTCGATGCGGTTAGCTCTCTCGATTTTAAAGATTGGCTATTGCTGGTTGCGCTGGGTTCGATTAGTACCGCAGCGGCACATAGTTTACTGTCATTTAGTTTGAAACATTTAGCGGCTAAATCAATTGCGATGATTAGTTGTTTACAACCATTAGCAGCCGCCTTTTTTGCATGGATTATCATAGATGAAGAGCCAACACTGGGGATTATGATTGGTGGTTTGGTAATTGTGTCAGTTGCATTTTATGAGTCAGTGAATCATGTTGCAAAACGTAAAAGCTGATGAATCGAGGTTGTTTTTCAATAAAGAAATTTGAGTATGAAACAGGGTCGAAGTTAGCTTAATAAGGGTCGGAGTCAAATTTAACTCCGACCCTTATGACGCGATTCTCATTTAAACTTTACAGAGAGGTTGGCTCGAAATCTACTAACGTATCCACCTCGGCTTCATAATCGATGCCAGATACACCAAAACCAAATAGTTTAAGAAACTCATCTTTATAACCCTGATAATCAGTCAATTCGAATAAGTTTTCTGTCGTCACATCTGGCCAGACTTCTTTTACCCTGTTCTGGACTTCGTCACGTAATTCCCAGTCATCCATGCGAATTCTAGCGCTTTCATCAAGATCAGCACCGCCGTTTTTATATAACTGAGTGCGAAACATACGATTAATCTGTTCTATGCAGCCTTCATGAATATCCATTGACTTCATTACTTTAAAACCCATTGCGATATATAAAGGCATGACCGGAATTGCTGCAGATGCCTGGGTTACAACGCTTTTTAAAACAGCCATATTGGCACTTCCATTTAGCCCTGACAAATTACCTCTTATAGATTCAGCTGTACGGTCCATATCTTCTTTGGCTTTACCCAGGGCACCGTGCCAGTAAATAGGCCAGGTAATTTCCGTACCAATATAACTATAAGAAACGGTTTTAACACCTTCCGCCAATACACCGGCTTCTTTAAGTGCGTTTATCCATAACTCCCAGTCTTCCCCACCCATAACAGTAATCGTATTTTGAATTTCTTCATCTGTTGCAGGTTCAATTTCAGCTTCAATAATAATATCTTTACTGGTATCAATAGCCGTAGCTTTATACGTTTCACCAATAGGTTTTAAAACTGAGCGTATCACTTCACCGCTATCGGGTAGTTTGCGTACAGGTGAGGCCAGTGAATAAACCACCAGATCAATTTTACCCATGTCCGCTTTAATTGTTTCTATTGCCGTAGTGCGCATCTCATTTGAAAAAGCATCACCATTAATACTTTTTGCGTATAGCCCTTTTGCATGAGCCGCTTTTTCAAAGGCAGCTGAGTTATACCAGCCAGCTGAACCTGGTTTTTTTTCTGTTGCAGGTTTTTCAAGAAATACACCAAGCGTTGCTGCATCTGAACCAAATGCGGCAGTAATTCGAGAGGCTAGTCCATATCCGGTTGAGGCACCGATAACTAGAACGTTCTTAGGGCCGTTTTTAACCGCGCCATCCTTTTCTACGCGAGCGATTTGCTCAGCTACATTTGCTGCGCAGCCAATTGGGTGGGCTGTGGTGCATATAAATCCACGAGTTTTAGGTTTAATGATCACTATTAAGTATCCGTTCTGATTCGTTATAAGTTAGCGGCAACGTTTTTAAGTTTGCCTTGCACCAGGGGGGCGACTTCTGCAATTTTGGGGTTATCAACCATGCCTAATACGGCTACGGGGTCCATAAAACTAACATTTACCTTGCCGCCGTCTTCTTCGCGTAACAGGACATTACAGGGCAATAACAGGCCGATATCTGGCTCTGCCTGAATAGCTTCATGTGCCAGATTAGGGTTACAGGCACCGAGAATTTTATAACCTGTCCGGTCAACATCGAGCTTGGCTTTCATTACCTTTTGCACGTCAATTTCAGTCAATACACCAAAACCTTCATCTGCAAGGGCGTCGCGTACTTTAGCTTCGGCTTGTTCCATTGTTGCATCAATTGTTACATTAAAACCGTACATATGGATTCTCCAAATTATCTGTGAGGGCGAATATTAGCATATTCGATTGGTTTTTAAATATTTGCCAGTAACCATGCATCATAGGCGGGTTCCTCATAAGGGTGGGCCAGTTTCATACTGGCGATAACCTCTTTAATAAGGGCGTCTTCTACAACCAGCTCAACCTTTACCTCATCTACTGTTTCAACTTTACCTGTTTGGCCAATATAAGGCTGGCTATTGATAAGAGGCCTGAATTGTCCCTTGCCTTGAGTTTGCCAGCAGCAATTATCATAATAGCCAATTTTTCCAGCTCCAGCCTCAAAGAGAGCTTTTTTGACCTGTTCTAGATGGCTTAGGGGGATATAGACGCAAAGTTTATACATATAAGTTTTAATTCCTGATAATTTGGAATGATATAAAAAGGATGTTTCATGTAGAATGCACTCCAGTAACCTATATTGAACTAATTTCAGGAAAAATAAAATGAGTGATGACGGTATTCAACTATCGCCCCAATTAATGGAAGACTTAAGAGATGCATTGAAAAAGCAGGATGCACGTACAACTGACGATGTTATGGCTATGCAATATCTGGTCGCCGCTGCGGGCATGATGCTCTCAGATATTAATAATCCTCAAATGAACAAGAAAGATGCACTTGAAGATTTAAGTGGTTTTATGACACATGTATTTGAATATATGGAAGCTCAAAAACCACAGATGGCACCACCACCAGCATCTGAAGATGCATTTGGTGTCTGGAAGCCAAAATAATCAAATAAACCAGTTATGATCTGACTGATCCTGATTCTGACAGATATTTTCTTGTTAGAGCAGGTTCTTTTTCATAATTTAAATTAGCTTGTGCTGATTTAAACAGGCAAGATTAATATTAATCTTGCCTGTTTAAACTTAATGTTAATATTTTCTCGCGCCCCCTTATTTGAGATAAAAATTTTATTAAGGTTTGTCTCTTATGTCTTCATTATCACCAGAATCATCATTATTTCTCAGAACAGAGCAATGTTTAAATGCCTGTGATCCTGATCTTAAAGTCAGTCTAACAAAGGAACTTTATAAGGACTGGTGCGCAGGCAAGCTAGAAATCGATCGGTCATTTATGGCTGAAAAAATAGCGGAGGTAGGCCGACCAGAAAAACCTGAGCTTGTTGCTTCAAGGGAAGTTCCACGGCGTAGCATTAATACAGATGAGGGCAGGATTATTTTATGTCATGCTATAGCGCATATTGAATTTAATGCGATTAATCTGGCTCTGGATGCGGTATATAGATTTACCGATATGCCTGAAGATTACTATAGGGACTGGTTAAAGGTTGCCTCCGAAGAAGCTTACCATTTTACATTGTTAGAAAAATATCTACATTCACGTAATGCAAAATATGGTGATTATGACGCTCATAATGGATTGTGGGAGATGGCCCAGCTTACGGCGCACGATGTAATGATTAGAATGGCACTGGTGCCCCGGGTATTAGAAGCCCGAGGACTGGATGTAACACCCGGGATATTAAAAAAACTAGCACAACAAAAAGACGAAGAATTTATAGGTTATCTTGAAATTATACATAAAGATGAAATTGGCCACGTTGCCATAGGTAATCACTGGTATAAGTTTCTGTGTGAAAAAAGGGCGCTGGATCCACGTGTTACTTTTAAACAGTTAATTCAAGATTATATGAATGGCTCATTAAGGGGGCCATTTGATGAAGTAGCTCGTTTACAGGCTGGTTTCACGCCACAGGAAATTGCAGACCTGAATGCATTAGAGATTAATTAATATATGAAAAATAATATTTTTATCCTGCTTAGCAGTTTGTTTTTAGTTAATAGCGCTTTTGCTGAAGATATTATCAGTCGGGTATTTTACTACGATGAAGTTGAGCAGGGAACGGGTGCTCAAACCATGCGTTATATCGTAAATAAAAACTACTTACGAATTGATAATGGGTATGATAATGCAGACTTTATTTTGTTTGATGTTAAACAAAAGATGATTTACAGCATTAATCATGAAGACAAAACTATTCTAAAAATTGAAAACAATCAATGGACAATCCCAAAATTTGATTTCAAGGTTAATGCACAACAAAAGATCATGCTGGACGCCCCTAAAATATCTGATAAACAGGTATTTAGTTATTTACTTAAAGCAGATGATGTTACCTGTACGCAGGTTTCTATAATTAAAGATATGTTTGCTGATGATATGCAGGTGTTTTATCAATATCAACAGGTTTTATCAGGCCAGCAAGTAGCAACACTAAACAATACACCTAAAGAGCTGCACACCCCCTGTTTTTTAATAGATCAAATTTATCATACAGGTGATTATTATAAACAGGGCCTGCCCGTTCATATTAGTTATAGTCGTGGTTATGAAAAATTTCTCAAAGATTATAAAGAAAGCAGGTTTGAGCCTGATTTATTTATAAAACCGAAAGGTTACAGTGAATATACAGCTGCATTTTAAAAGTCAGAGAAAGATCTGAATTTATTACAGATTAAATTATTGAAATTTTAGGAGCTTGAGAAGGTTTAGGCGTTAATAGTTTTTTAAATTAAAGGTACTGTGTCTTTACTTAGATGGTAAATACTTTTAATTAACTAAAGTGATTTAGCTGGTAATCGTCAGGGGTATTGAATTCCAGAACACTGCCCTGTGAGTACCAGTCGCCAAGTACAATACGTTTTACAGGTTTATTATTAATTTCACTGTTATGAATTGCCGGGCGGTGAGTATGACCATGAATTAATAATGAAACTTTGTTCTCTAAAAAGGCCTGTTCAACAGCTGACGGGTTTACATCCATTATCTCTGCAGATTTAGTTTGTGTTTCTTCCTTGCTTTGTTTGCGCAGGGCAAGCGCAAGTTGTTCACGCTCAGATAGAGGTTTGTTAAGGAAGTCACTTATCCAGGCGGGGTTTCTAAGCGTTTTGCGTAACTCCTGATAACGTAGGTCATCAGTACATAACGTATCACCATGCATGAGTAACACGGGGGTATTATCAAAAGTCGCAATATACGGTTCATGAATTAATGTACAACCGGTTCGTAGAGCTAGTTCCTCACCCATTAGAAAATCGCGGTTGCCGTGCATTAAATAAATTTTCAGGCCATTTTCCGACTGTTGTTTCATGGCATTAAACGCATCGTTCAATCCAGTAGCATCATCGTCATCTCCGAGCCAGTATTCCACCAGATCACCGAGTATATAAAGTGACTCGGCCTTAGCGGCCTGAATATTCATGAATTCAACAAACAGTTGAATAATATCAGGTCGCTCAGGAGCCAGGTGCAAATCAGATATAAAGAGATGTTTTGCCATCGTTTAAGTTATTAATCTCTTCTTAAACAATTGTTGCACTATTTATAATAACCGCTTCAACAGGCACATCGCCATGGCCCATATTGTTGCCTGTTGCTACTTGAGCAATGCTATCTACAACATCCATACCTTCAACAACTTCACCAAATACAGCATAACCCCAGCCTTGAGAAGTAGGTGCAGAGTAATTTAGAAAATCGTTGTCTTTAAGGTTAATGAAAAACTGCGAGCTAGCAGAGTCTGGGTCAGGTGTACGAGCCATTGCAAGGCTGCCGCGCTTATTCGAAAGACCATTATCGGCTTCGTTTTTGATATTGGCATTGGTGTCTTTTTGCTGCATGTCTTCAGTAAAACCGCCGCCCTGAATCATAAAACCAGGAATTACGCGATGAAATATTGTGTTGTTAAAGAAATCAGACTTTACATAGGTTAAAAAGTTTTCAGCAGAAATAGGCGCTTTTTCTGCATTAAGTTCTATGATGATTTTTCCGTGATTTGTATCCAGGCATATTTTTTCTGACATAATATTTACTCTTACAGTGATTGATGGTGCCCTTGTGGGCAATTTACCTGAACTTTTAAAGAGCAGGGTTCTGGTTTAAATATGGCGTCCCCGAGACGATTCGAACGTCCGACCTACCGCTTAGGAGGCGGTGGCTCTATCCTGCTGAGCTACGGGGACAAATTTGCGCTGAATTATAACAGTCATATCAATGTTATCAAAATT